>MDSZ01255401.1_pt1 | contig 13707 bp, 10 predicted proteins | sample 811201 | NCBI WGS metagenome assembly MDSZ01 (sample SAMN05326647, study PRJNA326480) | marine metagenome | isolation source: seawater | place: Indian Ocean: North | collected 2010
CTATGATGCAAAGTATGAAAGATGGTTCTTTCTCTGGAGAAACAGCATCAGCATCTGAAGTTAATGAAGCTGATCTTAGAAAGATGATGGATGATCCAAGGTATTGGAAAGATCGTGACCCACATATACACAAGCAAGTTGCTGAAGGATTCAAGAGAATCTACAGAAGTTAAGATTTTACAAAGGGGTGAGTATTATCTTACCCCTTTTACTTTAGACCATATTGATGAAGTTATTAATGGTCTAACAAAAGAAAATGTAAGAGAGCTTGCTTTATTGGGTTATACTGATGTTCGAGAAGCTCTTATTAAAATGCACGAAAGTTCAGAGTGCTATCTTTGCAGAAAAAATAATGAAGATTTTATAATGATTGGTGGCCTTTGGTTTACTGAAGATCAAGAATGGCCTCAAATGTTTGCAATGTTTTCTGATAAAATAAAAGAAAATTTTATTGCTATGGCTAGAGGATCTGTAATGTTTGTTAACTATTTTGATGAGTTTCATAATGGTTTATCTATGACAATCCTTAAAGAATATGACTTTATTTTAGACTGGGCATCATGGTTAGGGTTTGAAGCTGTTGGTGTAATATCTAATAATGAAATCGAATATGTTGATTTTGTGCGTTGCAATCCAAATAAAAAAGATGTTTATGATGGCACATTGCAGCCCGTAATACACTGAGAGGCCCGAAAGGACACCCTTGTTGATGTGGTAAAGCGGACACCTGTTAGTAACCGTAACTTCAATAAGGAACTAATAAATGGCTAACACAATCGACACAGCCTTTATCAAACAGTTCGAAACAGAAGTTCACATGGCGTATCAGCGTATGGGTTCTAAGCTACGGAACACAGTGCGGACTGCTAATGTGACAGGATCAACTGTTAGATTTCAAAAGATTGGTACTGCGGAAGCAACTACTAAATCTCGTAATGGTAATGTAACTCCAATGGAACTTGCACATACCAATGTAGAAGCAACTATGGCTGACTTCTACGCTGCTGAGTACATCGACAAGTTAGATGAACTCAAGATCAACATCAATGAGCGTCAAGCTGTAGCACAATCTGCTGCTGCTGCTCTAGGTCGTAAGACTGATAGCTTGTTAATTACAGCTATGGATGCTGGTGCTAACTCAACTCAAATCCACGATACAAGTTCTGCTGTTGAAAAAGCAGATCTACTGTCTGTATTTGAAACATTTGGAACAGCTAATATTCCTGAGGATGGACAGCGTTATATCGCTATGCACCCAAAAGGTTTTGCTGACCTGTTCTTAATTACAGAGTTTGCATCATCTGACTTCGTTGGTGATCAAAATTTACCTTATGCTGGTGGCATGACAATGAAAGAGTTCTTAGGCTTTAAGATTTTCTCAACGTCTGCTGTGGCTGCTGGTAAGAGTATGTGCTATCACACAACTGCTGTTGGCTTGGGTATCAACTCTGATGTTCAAACTGAAGTCAACTATGTTGCTGAGAAAGTATCTCACCTTGCAACATCTATGATGTCTATGGGTGCTGTTGTTATTGATGACAATGGTATCTATGAACTATTAGATAATAACTAGGAGGGTTAGAATATGGCTTTTGCTTCAAGTGGACTAACTCGTATTGGTGGAGACACTAATGGAAACTTGTGGATGTATACGGCGGCGGATGCAATTGCTGCTGTCAACACGGCTGGTTACTTCAACGATGCAGCTAACATGCTTGCTGTTCGTGATTTAATAATTGTTCGTGATACAAATGCACCAACAACAAGTTTTTGTACTGTTCTTTCCAACACTGGTACTGTTGTTGACGTATCTGATGGTACGGCAGTAGCAGAAACCGATGGCGACTAAGGGGTGGGGGCTTCGGCCCCCAACTTTCTATGCCTGATTTTGCAAACACAGCAATAAAAATTTGCTCTCGAGCATCAATGTTGATTGGTGGAGATCCTATTCAATCATTTACAGACGGAACTACAGAGTCTGATATAGCTGATGCAGTATATGAAGATATTGTTAGGGCTGCTTTAACAAGCAGTCGTTGGCGTTTTGCAACTAAACAATTTCAATTGAATAGGTTAGCAGATGCTCCAATAGGAAGATGGGATGCTACCTATCAATTACCAGCCGATTCACTAATGATTAACGCTTTGACTGTTCAAGATCTTCCAATTGAATATAATATATATGAAGATAAAGTTTATAATAATGCAAACGCTACTGATGAAGTTATTGCAGATTATATTTATCGAGCAAGTGAATCAACGTGGGCACCATACTTTACGCTTGGTGTTCAGTTTTCTGTAGCTTCTGTATTTGCAGTATCATTAGCAAGAGATGCATCTTTATCTGCTGCTATGGATCAACAGGCAAATATACAGTTAATTAAAGCTCGAAGATTAGACTCTCAAGCTCAGACAACTAAGAAGCTTAATACAAAAAGGTTTATCTCTGAAAGGCGAAGCTAATGCAAAAGATTCGCGTTCCGCAAAACAGCTTTCAATTTGGTGAGGTAAGCGACTCTCTCATAATGAGAACTGATACTGGTATCTATACAAGTTCAGCCCAAAAGATTGAAAATATGATTGTAACTGCTGAAGGTAGTGCAAGAAAACGTCAGGGTTTAAAGCATATATATGACTACTCAATAACTTATAGCTCTAGTTATCCAGACCAATCTCATTTGTTTCCATTTATTTTTGATAATAATGAACAGTATATTATTTCTGTTGAGCATCAAAAGGTAAGATGTTTTAGAGTTGTAGATGCTGATACTGTAAGTTTAGTAGCTACATTAACAACAGACGCTGGCGGTGCATCTTTACCCTTTGATAGAGAATACTTACAGCAATATACTGCTGCACAAATGGGTGATGTAATGTTTATCTGTCACCCACTGTTTGCGCCAAGGATACTTACAAGAACAGGTTTAACGTCATTTACAGTAAGCACTTATACATTTGACGAAAGAGCAGATGGAAAGAAAACATATCAACCTTATTCTAAATTTCATGGTGTTGGAGTCACGTTAAATCCTGGGGCTTCTGGTGGTTCTGGAAGTAGTGTTACATTAACAACAAGTTCCGCTTACTTTGATACAACAGGAAGTCAAAGCGGTGGTAATTATCCTAACTCATTACACGTTGGTGTAATAATAAGATATCACGGAAATGAACTTCAGATAACAAGTGTTCAGTCTTCTACACAAGCAATTGGAACTGTTTCAGATGAATTACAGTTAAGACTTGATGTTGCTAATCCACTAAGGACTAGAAACGGAAGCACAACTGTAGAAGTTACTCATATTAATCATGGATATACTGTTGGTGAGGCTCTTGTATTCTCAGGCATGGATACTGTTGGTGGAATAACAGCGACTAACTTAAATGGAACTAGAGCCGTTTTAAGTGTTATTGATGACAATACTTATACGTTTACTGCTGATGCTGCGGCTAATGCATCTGAAGATGGTGGTGGAAATCCACTTATTCAAACTCATGCACCGACAACAACTTTTGATGAACAGTCTTGGTCTGCTAAGAGAGGTTATCCAGCAGCCGTATCATTTCATGAAAATAGATTAGTATTTGCTGGAACAATTGCAGAACCAGATTCTATTTATATGAGTAAGATTGGAGAGTATTTTAATCATGATGTTGGTACTGCACAGGATAATGAGGCTATTCAACTAACAGCTGCAACTGGCGATGTACATGAAATACGTCATTTAGTTTCTAGCCGTGATCTTCAGGTCTTTGCTGGCACTGGTGAGCTTTATGTTCCCACTTATCTTAATCAAGCAATTACGCCAACCAACGCTCAGATCCGTGAGCAAACTCCATATGGCTGTGCATTTGCAACACCTCAATTAATAGATGGAGCAACTGTTTTTTCACAAGCTAGTGGCAGAATAGTTCGAGAGTATTTGTTTACTGATAATGAAGATGCATATGCTTCTACTGCAATATCAACTATTGCTTCTCATTTAATTAATACTCCTAAGTATATGGCTGTTGCTCACAGTGGCTTTGAACAGGCAGACTCTTATATAATTATGAGTATGACTGATGGTGATGCAGCAGTTTTTACATCTAATCGAGCAGAGAAAAGAGCATCTTGGACTGAGTTTACAACAAATGGGCGTTTTGATTCTGTCGTCGCTATAGATGATAGATTGTTTGCAAATATCTATGATGCAAACAATAAGCTAAAGCTTTGTGAGTTTAAGACTGATATTGGTTTAGATTCTTATATCTATGGCGCAATATCTTCTAACTCTATTACTGTTAGTTCTGCATATGCAAACGGTGTTACCGTTGATGTTGTAGCAACAAGTGGTAGTCAGAATGATTATCTTGGTGAGTTTACTGTAGCTTCTGGTGCTGTTGATTTGTCAGCTTTTTCTACTGCTGGATATACGCACGCATATGTTGGTAAGAAATTTACATCAAAGATTATATCAAATCCTATAGATGCATCTGGGGCTGCTGGCCCACTAACAGGAAGTCTTCGAGGAATTACAAATGTTGTTGTAGATATAAAAGATACCAGATCTATAAAGGTAAATACTAAACCTATAAATATTGAAACATCATTTACTGGTAAGAAAGAAGTTAGATTGATTGGATACGATAGAGATCCTAAGGTAACAATAGAACAAGACAATCCGTTATCTATGCAAGTTAATGGATTTATTACGGAGGTAATCATCTAATGGCTTTAGATCCATTTACTTTATTAGCTTTTGGGAGCAAGGTTGTGCAAGCTGGGGCTATGGCTAGTGCTGGTCGGGCGCAGCGTAAGGCTGCTGAATTAGATGCTTTTGCTACTGAAACTGAAAAAAAACGCAGTAAAGTTTCTGCATTGCAGCGACACAATGATAGACTAGAGTTATATCGTAATAATCTTTCAGCAAACTTAGCGTCATTTAGAGGTAGGGATGATGCGTCTGTTAAAGCTTTTTTAGATAGGCAAAAAGAAATAGCACTGCAAGATACATCAAGATCAGATCTTATGGGTATGTTTGAGCAAGCAAAACTTCAACAGCAAGCAACAACAATAAGAGTTGAAGGTAGAGCTAGAGAAAAAGCTGCAAGAATTAAAGCATTTACTACTTTAATGAGCGGTATGATGGAATTTCAAGATACTATGTAGGTAAATCAATGGCTCCTAAAAAAGAAACAAGACAGTTTAAAGTTGGTACAATTGGCGTTGCTCGATCTTCAAGGGCTGGAGCTATAGTTGGTGAGGCATTAGCTGATAGTGCTAATGTAATGTCAAAGATCTTTTACAAACGTGCTGCTGAAAATGCAGAAAGAAGAGGTATTGAGTCAGTAGGTAGATTAACTGATCAAGAAGTTTTAGCTCTTGATCCTGCAACTGGTTTACCTGAAGCATATAAAGCACCAAAAGGTTTTGGTCGCATTGCAAGTAATGCTCGAAGAAAAGCTTTAGCAACTAGATTTGAAACAGAAATAGATGTTGAGCTAAATGAAAAAGCAAAAGAGTTTCGAGTAAAGTATAGAAATAGTCCTGAAGCTTTTAAGAAAGCTATGCTGGATTATACAGCAGAAATGATGAATGTTGAACAAAGTTCAATCTTTACTCAAGCAATAGAAAATAAGGGAACAAATACAGCTAATAATGTTTATGCTGCTTTGCAGCTTGAAGCTCTTGCCGAGCATGACAAAGACATGGCTAACGCTAATGCTTTTGCAAACAAAGAATATTTAATAGGTTTACAGTATGCTTATAAAGTAAATAAAAAAGAACTTATTGATAAATTAACAGCTAAGATAAACGAAAGAAATCAAACTGATTTAGATGCTGAGTATATTAGATCATCTGATCTTCTTCCTCTTCCCAAACTAAAAGAAATAGCAAAGTCTAAAGGTATAATAGAAAGAACTCTTCAAAATTCAAATTTAACCATTAATGAAATAAGACAGTTGTCTTTAGCTGTTGCTTCAGGGGATCATAATTTAATTCCAGATAAAAAAGAATTAGAAGATCTAGTCTGGGTTATTTTTATGAATGACGATAGACCGTCTGTAATGAATGCAATTCAAGAATTTACTTTACCTATTCTTGCAACAGCAGAAAAAAATCAATTATTTCAATCTAGTGTTGAAAGAATTAAAAAAATAACAGAAGCAGCAATAATTAGTCCTCAATATTTACAGTCTGAAATTAGAAATGCTACTGATTCAGAGCTTACTGGTCTTTTAGCAAATATTTCACTCTCATATACAAATAATATGTTTGCAAGAAATAATGCTGTTGGAACTGGAATACCTATAGAAGATGCTAATGCAAATTTACTAAGAGATGAGAAATTTGCTAAAGGTGCTGCTGATGCAGTAATAGGTAAAATAGTAGCTGAAGCAGACTTTGATGATTTTAGAGATATAGAAACTTATCTTGCTGGTCGTAATCCAGAGCTGTTAGCAAAAATAAAAAGTCAAAATCCTAGTGTTGGTAATATGCTCCAATCACTTCTTAAGTTTGAGGATGATTTGGGAATGGATGGGTCTGATTTTACTGGAAAACTTGTAACAGCAATGAATGGAATAACTGATGTAAAAAGACATAATCAGATTAAAGAACAATATAATAACTCTGTATTAATAGAAGATAAGATAAAAAATACTGTAGATATACTTACTGAAGGAAATAATTATACAAATGTAGGTCAAGATTTAATAGACGAAATTAGATCTGCTGATATTAATGATGAACAGCAAAGAGCTTTATTATTACAATTAGATGCAAAGTTTGGTAATGATTTTGTTCGGCAAGTTTATTCTGGAGTAAATAGTGAAGGTTTATTAGCTGCTCTTGATTTTTATGCAAAAAATGGAAAAGAAAGGCCAACAGATACTGGTGTTCCTTCTCCATTATCAGATGCACAAAAAGGTATGCTAGATGCTGCTAGAAAACATTTAGGTCAGGCTGCTCTTAATACAGCTAGTAATACTAAAAAAATATCAATTGGTGAACAGTTAGAAGCCGCAAAAGTAGAAGCTGAAAGAATCGCTACTCTTGAAGGTGCTGTAACAGGTACTACAGAAAATAAAGAAAAAAACAGATTAATAGTTGGAGATTATTTTGAAGGAAATATTCCAGAGGGATATAAAGATCTTGCTGATTTTATTGCTAATCCAAATATACCGTTAACAGAAGAAAACTTTGAAAAGATTCAAAACTTTACAATGGAGCTTCAGAAGTATCACAAAGTTCCACCGCAAGCTATTATTAATGTACTAAAACAAGCAGCTAGTCAGGGAGGATTTGCTAAGCCTAATAGATCTTTAAGTAGAGTATTACGTTTTTATAGAGCTATTGGTAATCCAAAAAATCCTGTGACTGGAGTTAGCTTTCCTTCTTTTGGTTTAGATGCTGCTTTAACTAAAGAAGAAAAAGCTGTTCTTGATGCGCTTGTTATTGCTGAGATGGATATAGATCCAGCACTAGATGATCGAGCAAGAGATGCTGCACTAACAACAGTAGCCAAAGATACTTTAAGAATTATGACCGATGATAACTTTAGGTCTTTATTTTTAAGTTCACTTCCTCTTGATGATGGTACAGCCTCTCCTAATGCTATAGCTTATGTTTATAGAGAATTAAAAATTACTGATACAGAAACTGCTGAAAGAGTAGCTGCTGGTCTACGCGCTGGTTTTGCAACTGCACAAGCAACAGGCGAAACATTTAATCCGCAAAAAATTTCACAAGATGTTCTTAAAGCAACAGCTAAAGAAGATGTAAGGGTAAGAACATTTGGCACAAGTTCAGATCTTTCTCCGTTTGCTTTAGACATTACGACTGAAGGTAATGGCGATGATTTTGCTTTATGGTCTAGGATGGAGCTAGGTAGAGTTCTTAAAAGAGAAGGTGTTGTTACACCAGAAGGCTTTATTGAAGGTAAAGAAATTAGTCAGGTTAACTTTGTTGCTGTTGGATACGATACTCAAACAAAGGGTCAAGCGTATGCTCTAGTAGATGAGAATAATGTTGCTTACCAAATGGAAACAATTGGTGAAGATGGTGAGGCTGTAAATCATGCTGTGTTTGTTTCTACAAAAGACCCTATGTTTATAAAGTATTTAGCAAACAAACAAGAAATTTTAGAAGAAGAAGCAGAAAGAGAAGCTAGAGAAAAGAGTATAAAAAATGCTCAGAAAGAAGAGCCTGTTTCACCAGAAATTATTACAAGAGTAACAAAAGCATCAGAGCAAACACCAGAAGCTAAAACTGTATTCCAGACAATACTAAATGAAGTTTATACTGATGTTAAGAAGTCTCAAAGATATCAACAAGAAAAATATATTGAAGCTTATGAAGCTTTGTTTGAACAAGACCCAACAACATTATCTAATTCAGATAGAAGAAAGTTTGCTGGTCGATTATTAGTTGAACTTAAAAAAGAAGCTAAGAGAAACAACAAAGATATAATGGATGAAGAATATAAATCAATAAGGGATATGCTCTTAGAGTTTCAAAGATAATGGTTACAAATCCTTTCACAATAGACTTTAGTCCTTATTCACCAAGACAAACTGCTGACCGCCCATCTTTTAGGCAAACGCTCGAAGCCACAATAGGATATACTTATGATCCAATAATCGAGCATATTAAAGGACAGCATACTTTTCCTAGAGAAAGACAAGAAGGTTATGATCCATTTGCAGATCTAGGTGATCATCGTTTGTTTGCTATGAATTTACGTCATGCAACTAGCCCAGCACATATGGCTCATTTAAAAAGAGGTATTGATGAGTCAATAGAGAGAAGAAGAATATTAGCTAATTCATCTTTTCTTTCTCAGCTTGGTGCTGGTTTGTTTGACCCATTAAATTTAGTTGCGCTTCCTTTTGGTGGTCCGACTGTTGGTTTTGGTCGAAGTGCATTTCGTGTTGGTATGGGTACTGCTGCTTTGCAAACTGGTGCTGAAGGTTTGTTAATACAACCATTTGATCCAATGCAGACAGCTACAGAAAGTACTTATAACATTATAGGTGCTGGTTTATTTGGTGCTGCTTTTGGTGGTGCTATATCTATTCCAATAACTCGTAGAGCTTCTGCTCTTAGAAAAGTTAGAGATGGTTTAGAGAACTATGGTAAGAGTGTAAGAACTATTGAAAACATCTCTGAGCTTACAGCAGATGAACTTAATAATCTTAATACAGTACCAAGACCTCATGAGCGTTTTAAACCAAGAACAATAACATCAAGAATAAATAAACTATCAGCAAAAGAAGCTGACCTTAATTCTCAGTTACAGCAACAAAAAAAAGGCCAAGGCTCTGCGTTAAATGAAGAGCTTCAAGTTGTTAAACAAGAGCTAGCAAGTTACAAAAAAGAAGCTGCTATTAGAGAGTTACTTGATCAAGGTTATACACCAGAAAACCTTTGGTCTATTGCTGATAATATGTTTACTGATAGTGTTCTTTATAAATTTGTAAGCACACCTATGAAAAGGGTTCTTCAATCTACAACCGCCCCTTCTTTGGTAAAAGAATACATGGTTAAGTTGGGTGGTGATTCTGGTCTTAAACTTATTGCAAACACATTAGGCGTTGCTAGTCCGTTATCTGTTTATCAAAGAGCTGCTGCTCGTAATGGTGAATGGGTAAGAGCGCATGACTCATTAATTAATTTATTTCGTGAGGATATGAATTTAGCAAATACTGCTGTTATGGATGTTGATGTTGTTCAATCTTATCGAAGTGTTATGAGGCGCGATGATAGTTATGGAAGCTGGTTAAGGGGCATTAATGAAAAGAGAACAACAAGAGCAGAAAAGCTTTCAGAGGTAGAGAAAAGAGCTATTGGTGTTATTGATGACTTTTTTAAAAAAGCTGAACGTGAACTTGAGGATGCTGGTTTAATTGGAACTAAAAAAGGTATTGCTGATGAATTGGCTTATGTCAAAAGAACTATAGAAAGTTTAACTGATGATATTAGCAAAGCTAAAAATGCCAGAATAAAAAGACGATTAGAAGGTAGGGTAAATTTTTTAGGAAGGCAACGAGAAGAGTTAGAGCTTTCATTAGCTGCATTTGATGATACTGCAAAACTTTCTAATGATAAATTTTTGCCGCGTTTTTGGAATGAAGATGCAATTAGAAAAGATAGAAGAAGATTTGAAGAAATACTTAGTAACTGGTATTATAAAAATAATACAATATGGCAATTTAAAAAAGGTAAATGGAAAAAGAAAGTATTGCCTAAAGATGAAACTTCTATAGCTAAACGAGTTAAGAGTACTATAGATAATATTCTTAATGAAGCAGACCCAACTAATGAAGCAAATATTGGTTTTGGTTATGGTCGCTCAAAACATTTTAGACATCGTAAGTTAGATATTCCAAATGAATTGGTTTGGGATTTTATTATGCAAGATCCGCTTGCAATAATGAAAACATATACAGCTAGGGTTGCTCCTAAATTAGAGTTTAGAAGACAGTTTGGTGCTGATTTTGAAGATGTTGTATTTAGGCTTGAGCGCGAAATGATTAATAAAAATATAAGCGAAAAAGAAATGCGAAAGCATATGAGAGATTTTCATATTATGCATGATCGTATTGCTGGTGCTGTTCTTAGAAATCCATCTAAAAATTTTATTTCGGATTTAAGAAATCCATCTGCTATGAGTCAAAGAATTGCTTACGTTATGAAAGAAGCTGCTGCTACTAACTATATGGGATCTGGTTTTGTAGCTGCTATTCCTGAGTTTGGTCGTGTTATTATGGAACATGATGGCAATGTTATGATCAAAGCAATTCAAGCAATTCTTGATAAAGACATTAGAATGAAAAGCGCAAAAGAAGTTAGGCTTTCTGGTGAGGCTATTGATATTCTAAAAGGTAGTGCGTTTGCTCGATTAGTTGATGATATGGCTAATAATGTTGATGCACCTGAGTTTTGGAATAAAGCAAGAAATGCTTTTTATACATTAAATGGTCTTGGCCCAATAACACAGCTAAGTAAAACGCTTGATGGTATTGCTCGAGGTCATACAATTATAGAAAGATCTATTAAGTTAAGTAAAAATAAAGCAACTCCATTTGAAGTAGAATGGTTAGCTAGATATGGCATTGATCAAGCAAAAGCAAAAGAAATAGCTAGAGCACCTTGGCAAGAAACTCAAGGTGGTTTGTATGTTGCTAATACAGATGAGTGGTCAACAAGTTTTTTAATACCTGAAATAGAAGGTAAAACTGTTAAAGTTATTGAATCTAATGAAGATGGTAGTCCAGTAGGTATAAGCAGAGGTGAAAGATATGTCCCTGCTTCTTACAATGCTAAAACAAATACAATTAAATTTGATAGAGAATACATTGAGACTACACAGTTTGATGAAAAAGCATGGCTATCTCCTAAAGTAAAAGGTGTTAAAGCTTTACCTGATATGTTTGAGTCACCAAAAGATTGGTCAAACTTTGTAATGTTGCATGAAATTATGCACACAAGATTTGCAAGAAAACCTAAAGAGACTACTGCACAATATGAAAATAGAATTAATAAATTAGCATTAGAAGAGTACAAACGACAGTCTGTTGTTCAACAGGAAACAGTAGATACATTTAGATCTGCAATGAACTCTGGTGTATTAAATACTATTCTTGCTGCAACCCCAGCAGATAGACCAATAATAAATGATGGCGTTGTTTTTGTGCCTTATCATATTGCTAAAAACTTTGGATACAAAGAAGATAAAACAGTTAAAGGTTATGCTAGAATAGAAAATGGTTTGTTAGCATTACCGTTTCAATTTTATAGCTATACATTTGCCAACGTAAATAAAATGGTTGGGGCTATGGCTCATGGTCAATTGAAGAATAGAGCTATTGGTTTAACAACAATGCTTGGTCTTGGTTATCTATCAGTTAAATTAAGGTACTCTTTATCTGGTGCAGAATTTGCTTGGGAAGATATGTCAGCGCAAGATAGGATTGCTCGAGCATGGGATGCTAGTGGTATTACCGCTTTGTATAGTGATTTGTTTTATCAGTCGATGCATACTTCATTAGCTCTTGGTGGGCCAAATATATCTAATGGTATTCTTGCCCCTAAGTTTCCCCAAGAACCAAATACTATGGATGCAATAACAAATGTTGCTGGTGCTGGCCCATCTATAGCTACTGATATAAGTAGAGGTGTTGTTGATTTTGCTTCTGGTAATTATGGTGAGGGTGCAAAACAGGTAGTTCGTAACTTACCGTTTGCTCGAATGTGGTTTTGGAAAGACGACATGAATGCAATTACAAGAATGTGGGCGCAGTAATTTGTCCTAGTTTATTTGTGCGTTGTACTTTTTTTAATTTTAAGCCAATAAAAGAAAAAAGGATTAATTATGTCTATAGCTTCTTCAGCAAATACTGGTCGGTTACACTTTACCGCAACGGCTGGGCAAACAGCATTTACTGTATCGTTTGAGTTTTTTGATAATTCAGATCTTGATGTGTATGTAAATGATGTACAGAAAACTATTACTACTCATTATACTGTTTCTGGTGGTGATGGCTCAACTGGCACTGTTACATTTGGATCTGGTCTTACACTAAATGATGCAGTTACTATTACTCGAAGAATAGATATAGAAAGAGTTACAGACTTTAGTGCAGGTCAAGCAATCAATCGAGCAGCTTTAAACACACAACTTGACACACTAACAGCTATTGCTAGCGATAATAAAGACAGATCTGAAAGAGGCATACGAGTTCCTGACAGCGAAAATGCTCCAACCTTAACTCTTCCTAGCTTGTCAACGAGGAAAGGCCGAGTCCTTGGTTTTAATGCAACTACTGGTGCAATGGAAAATGGGCCACTCATTGCTGACGTTGAAACTCTAGCTCAAGTTACTGCTGACATTGCTACCTTGGGTGACATCGAAGACGGTACAGATGCAACTGACGCAATACAATCAGTAGCTGCTATTGCCAGCAATGTAACCACAGTAGCTGGTATTGCTAGTAACGTAACTGCTGTGGCTGGTAACGCAACAAATATAAATGCTGTTGCGGCTGACGCTACGGATATAGGTGCAGTAGCTGCTAAAGCTACGCAAATTGGTTTGCTTGGCACTGCTGATGCTATTGCTGATATGAATACTTTAGGCACTGCTCAGATAGTTAGTGATATGAATGATTTAGCACCTATTGCTGCTAACATAACTGCTGTTGCTGACAATACTGCTAACACAAATATTGTAGCAGCTAACATTTCCACAATCTCGCAGAAAGCAACGGTAGACGAGGCGACTGCATTAGCGATAGCTTTAGGAGGCTAATATGGCAAATACGTTTAAATTAGTTACAAGGGATCTTGCGCCAGCCTCTGCTGGTAGTCCTGAAACTATATACACAGTACAAACAGGCAGCACGATTGTAATGCTTGGTTTAACACTAGCTAATGTTCATACCTCTCAGGTTACAGCATCTGTAACTTTAGTAAGTACAACAACGCAAACAGGACAGACGCAGAATACTACAGCACATTTAATTAAAGATGTTGCTATTCCTTCTGGCTCAATGCTTTCGCCGCTTGAAGGAAAAATAAATATGAATGTTGGCGATATTATAAAGGTTGATTGTAGCGTTGCTGATAAGCTTTCAGTTACAATGTCGTACATGGAGATAACCTGATGGGTGGATATATAGGAGCAAGGGCTGGAAGTTTATCAACAACTACTGTTGCTAATGTTC
>MDSZ01200364.1_pt1 | contig 13705 bp, 13 predicted proteins | sample 811201 | NCBI WGS metagenome assembly MDSZ01 (sample SAMN05326647, study PRJNA326480) | marine metagenome | isolation source: seawater | place: Indian Ocean: North | collected 2010
ATGAAATATTGGGGCTAAAGGTGCTCCCTCGCCACCATTTAAAATATCATTTTTTCTGAAATTATAAATAATTTTTTTTTTTGATAATTGGAATAGTAATTTTCCATCACCTAACTGTTTTGAGATTTTTTCTTTTGGGTTGTGATATATTGTTTGCCCATGAAATCCAACTAAAAAATCTTGATCTTTTGTCTCTAATTCCTTTATTATTTTTGCGTGAAATAAAGTAATTTTTCTTTCCAAATCTGACAATTCTTTTGAGAATTTATTAAGATCTTCAATATTAAAAATTTTTTCTTTTAAAAAATGAATTTCTTTATAAAGCGAGGTATCATATTCAAAATACTTGTTTTTAACAATATCAAAGTGATCTGTACCATTAGAAACTATAATTGATGCATCAACTCCATCACCAGATGTGCCGCTCATTAACCCCAAGGAAGTATAATTTTTTTGCATATTTTTATTTATTTATAATAAATTTTGTATAATAGTAGTTTAAATAATTTGTGCTATGAAAAATAACTTTTTAAGTGAAATGAGCTCACGCGGATTTCTCAACCAATGCACGGATTTAGCAAAACTTGATGAAATTTCATCTAAACAATCAATTTCAGGTTACATTGGGTTTGATTGCACAGCACCTAGCTTACATGTCGGAAGTTTAATGCAAATAATGATTTTAAAGCTAATGCAGAGGCACGGCCATAGACCAATAGTGCTTTTAGGTGGAGGAACAACTCTAATCGGAGATCCATCAGGAAAAGATTCGACAAGAAAAATTTTGAATAATAATGAAATAAAAAAAAATATACAAAGTATAAAAAAAGTATTTAACAAAATTTTAGATACATCAAATAGTAAAACCAAGCCTATATTTGTAGACAATGCAAAATGGCTTACAAAGTTAAATTACATCAAATTTTTAAGAGAAATTGGAAGTCATTTTACACTAAATAAAATGCTTACGTTTGATAGTGTTAAATTAAGGTTGGAGCGAGAGCAATCATTAAGTTATATGGAATTTAATTATATGATTTTACAAGCGTATGATTTTTTTCAACTTTATAAAAAAAATAATTGTATTTTACAAATAGGTGGTTCTGATCAATGGGGTAATATAGTTAATGGTGTTGATTTGATTAGAAGATTAATAAAAAAAAATTCATTTGGACTTACATCGCCTTTAATAACTTTAGCATCTGGAGCAAAAATGGGAAAAACCGAAAAGGGTGCTATTTGGTTAAATGAAAATTTATTTTCATCTTATGACTATTGGCAGTTTTGGCGAAATACTGATGATAGAGATGTAAAAAAATTTTTAAATTTTTTTACAGAAATTGATACAGATGAAATCAACAAAATTTGTGAATCCGAAAAAAATATCAATAAATTAAAAATCTTATTAGCTAATGAAGCCACAAAACTACTTCATGGAAAAGAAGCTTCTGCTAAAGCTGAGAAAACTTCAAGAGATACTTTCGAAGCTAAAGGTTTAGGAATTGACCTACCAGAAATTAAGATTAGCTCTAATGAAATTAAAAAAGGAATTAAGATTTTAGATTTTTTATCAAGTAATAATATTGTTTCCTCTAAAAGTGAAGCAAGAAGGATTATTATGAATAATGGTTTAAAGATAAATAATCAATTAATTAAAGATGAAAAAAAAATAATTCAAGCAACAGATTTTAAAGTTAAAATTGCAAAAATTTCATTAGGTAAAAAAAAACATTACCAAATAAAAATTATTTAACTTCTCTATTCTTATCAAGAATTTTTTGAATAAATCTTGGAGTTAAAGTCTTAATGGGATTTATAGTAGTTTTGATCTTTCCCGGGGGGCCTTTCATTTTAAAACTGACCCCAAATAATCCTTCTCCCACCTCTTTTGGAATAATTATGTCCCCAATAACAGGAATTTTTGAAATCACTTTGTTGAATGTTTTCGCTGGTACTAAAGTTCCTCTTAAACTTGTAACAGATTTATCACTGTAACCATCCATTAATACAGAAACACTGGGTCCTAATGCAAGTATCTCATTTATGTTCATTACATCTCCTCTTTTTTCCATATTGATTTCTAAGATATCAAAAGATATGCCTTCACCTTTAGCTAAGTCAGCTAGTCCACCTAGATCAGCTAGAGAAAGTAATTTGATCATTCCTGGAGCATTGACTACTTTAAAATTTTCAATTTTTAATTTTGAATTAGAGATATTATTTTCAATTATTGATGAATATAGTAATTTGCCCCCTATCAATCCTTTAAAAAAAGTGAACTCTGTCAATAGTGGTTTTGTAATGTCAGAGTAAATTTCAAGATATTTTTTATTATTTTTTCTATCATTTTTCATGGAAATGTCTAAAAAATTATTATTTCCAAAATCTCCTTTTGATGAAATTTTAGAAAATTTTCCATCCTCAATTTTGCCAATTAAATTAAAGTTCACAATCTTTTCTGATAAGGGTGCAATTACATTTTCTAAACTAATTTCAATTTCTTTATTTATATTTGAAAAAATATTTTTTTTACTTTCTCGATTAAAAATTTTAGGTAAATTTGAGGCATCAAATTTACTACCTGAGACTTTTATTTTTTTGCCAAATAATACTTTAAAATCATTATTAATTGTTTTTACAGCTATTTCTTTAAAATTCTTAATTTTATCGTTTTCATAATTTAATCCTTTCAAAATAATCGTATCCTTTTCTGACAATAATTTTAATTCATTTATTTCTATTTTTTCATTTTTGCTTGTGAGGTCAAGCGTTACAGTCGTATTTTGTCGATCTAAATCTTTAAAATTGATAAGTTCTATTTCAACCGGATTAAAGTAATCTGCATCTAGTTTAAGAGTATTTATTTTATCCTCAAAAATACTTACTAGTTTAAGAGATAAATCTTTACCTTGGTTAACCGAATATTTTCCTGAAATATTAAATTTTTTTTTCTTTGTATTAATATTTGAGTCAATCTGTGCACTTTTTAAAGAAATTCTATTAATTTTGTCTCTAAAAAAATCATTTTCAATTGGATTTTTAAAATCCATAGAAGCTGTTATTATTTGACCTTTGCTACTAAGTTCATATTCTTTTAATTTATAAGTTTTATCAAAAGAAATAAAAAGATTGTTATTTAAATCAGCTTTTAATTCGCTGATTGTATTTTTAAATTCATATTTTTCAAATAAATCTTTAAAACTTTTAGAGAAATTTTTATAGTTTAATTTTGCAGTAAAATTAGACTCTATGGATAATTCTGGGTTTAATTTTATTTTAAGATCACCTTCTTCAATTTTTAAAAATTTTTCATTGGAGGAAAAATTTGTAATCAGAATATCAGATCTATCTGCAAAAAAATTAAAATTTGAAGTACCAAAATTGATATTATTTATAATTTCTGTCTCTAAATTTGAAACTGTACCTCTAGCTATAAAATTTTTTAATATATTTTTGTCATTAAAGTAAATTTCTATTTCTGAATTAAGAAAACCTTTTTTGATTTTATTGTTTATAAAACTTTTTAAGTTAGAAGGTTTAAATGAAAGAGAAATTTTTTTAAATTCTTCAAAATTTACTTGTTCTAAAATAAAATTGATTTTTTCAATTTTTGGTTCAGATCCAAAAATTGATAAAAAATTTACATATACTTTTATATTTTGGGTTGGTATTTTTGCACCTCTATAATTAATATTTGGATCGTTAGTCTCCAAAAATAAACTTATATTTTTAATATCAATTTTAAATTTAATTGTCTCAAATTTTAAGTTAATATGTTTATTATTTTGATGGATTTTTTCTGAAATAATTTGATTAAATTTTGTTGTCTCTACACCAATAGTTGATAAAATCGTAAGTAAAACAATCAGTAAAAATAGAGAAATTAAAAAAAATGAAAGTAAAATTTGCTTCATTATCTATTTTTTATACCTTCTTCAATAAATTGATCTATATTACCGTCTAATACATTTGAAGGGTTAGTGCTTTCAACTTTATTTCTTAGATCCTTTACTAGTTGATAAGGCTGTAAAACATACGATCTAATTTGATGTCCCCATCCAATATCAGTTTTAGAGTTTATTTCTTTTTGGTTTTCTTCCTCTCTTTTTTGTAATTCATGCTCATAAAGTCTTGCTTTTAACATTTTGAAACATGTCTCTTTATTTTTATGTTGAGATCTCTCATTCTGGCATTGAACCACAATTTTTGTAGGTAAATGAGTTATTCTTACGGCACTATCAGTTGTATTAACATGCTGTCCACCTGCTCCACTAGATCTATAAGTGTCAATTCTGAGATCTTTCTCATCTATATTAATATTTATATCATCTTCTACCGCTGGATAAATCCAAACACTTGCGAAACTTGTATGTCTTCTTGAACCACTATCAAATGGAGAAATTCTTACTAATCTATGAACTCCTGACTCTGATCTCATCAAGCCATATAGATAATCACCACTCACTTTTATTGTTGAAGATTTTATACCAGCCTCTTCTCCTTTATGTTCACTTATAATCTCATATTTGAAATTTTTTTTATCAAACCACTTCAAATACATTCTTCTCAACATATCAGCCCAATCTTGACTTTCAGTGCCTCCAGCACCAGCGTGTATCTCAAGATAGATATTTAAATCATCATTTTCTCCAGATAAAAAGCAGTTGATTTCAATTTTTCTTATTATACTAATGATACTTAAAATTTTTTGATTACAGTCCTCAATAATTTCATCATTCTTTTCTTGAGACGCAAGTTGAAATAAATCTTTTAAATTATCTACTTCTTTAACTATATCTTTGTAAGAATTTATAATATCTTCAAAATTCTTTTTTTGTTTAACTGTTTTTTTTGCAAGATTCTTATCCTTCCAAAAATTATCTTTTTGGAGTGTTTTTTGAAGTTCAATTAATTTTTCCTCAATGCTATTTTTATCAAAGATACCCCCTAATATTATTTAGCATCTTTTTAGAATCGTTAAGTAAATTTTCAAAATTTTGCATTAATAGAATTGTCTAAATTTTACTAAATTATCACGTCCCGTAATAGATATAAAATTATTGTTATCTATTTTGTTAACATCTTTTTTTTTTAAACCCTCAATTATTGTGTTTTTATCTCCTGAGGATGATTTTAGGCCAGTATCATAATTTACAGGTGTAAGATAAATTTTTTCAGGAATATTAAACTCTTTAAAGTCTTCCTTGAACATAGCTTTTTCAACAAAGTCTTTAAAAACAGGTAAAGCAACTTTTGAACCAGTCTCATACTTCCCTAAAGTTTTTGGATTATCAAATCCTATGTAAACTCCGATAACCAAATTAGACGAGAAACCAATGAACCATGCATCATAATTATTATTTGTAGTGCCTGTTTTACCGGCCAAAGGAACATTTAAATTCTTAAGTTTTTTTGCAGTGCCTCTTTTAACTGCTCCGCTTAATATAGAAGTCATTTGGTATGCAGTCTCTTCACTGATCACTCTTAGGTTTGCATTTGTAATTTTTGGATAGTTCATTGATTTGTCAATAAACTTATCACAACCAAAACATTTTTTATTTTTAGGCAAATATATAGTTTTTCCCCTTCTATCTTGTATTCTTGAAATTAAATTAGCATTTACTTTTATGCCTCCATTAACAAATGGAGCGTATGCTGTTGTTAAATTTATAAGAGTTGTCTCTGCAGCGCCTAGTGAAACAGATAGTAGTTCTGGAATTTCTTCATAAATATCAAGTTTTTTAGATAAATCCAATATTTTTTCCAGACCTAAAATCTTAGCTATTCTAATTGTCATTAAGTTTCGTGAATACTCTATACCTTTCCTTAAGGTAGAAGGCCCATAAAATTTTTTACCATAATTTTCTGGTTTCCAATTTTTAAGTCCCACACCTTGACTTTCTACAAAAGGAGCATCGAGTATAATTGAGTTTGGAGAAAAACCATTTTCTAGTGCGGCAGCATAAACTATTGGTTTAAATGCTGATCCAGGCTGCCTCTTAGCTTGAGTAACTCTATTAAACTCACTTGATTTAAAGTTAAAACCACCAACCAAAGCTTTTACATCGCCAGTGAAAGGATCTATAACAATAATACCTCCATTAACTTTAGGATATTGTTTGAGACTCCAATAATTTTTTTCTTTCTTAACAAAAATTATATCTCCAAGTTTATGACGGTCATTAATTTTTTTTTTTTTAGGAATAGTCCATTTTATATTTTTATAAGATAAAAATCCTTTTTTATTTTTATTACCCAAAATAACAAAATTAATTGTTTCGTTTGTAATATCGGTAATTTCTGCGAAATCCCATTTTAATGTTGGATCTAATTTGAGCGAATCAATTTTATTTTTCCAATTTTTATTTTTAAATTTATTAGTAATTGGGCCTCTCCATCCATGTCTTTTATCATATTGTTCAATACCTTTTCTTAAGGATTTAATTGCTTGAATTTGATATTCAATATTTAAAGGTGTTCTTATACTTAAGCCTTGAGAGTACAATTTTTCGAAACCATAATTTTCTTTTACTGATCTTCTTACCTCCTCAGTGTAAGAATTAGCTTCATTTACTATTTCAATTTTCCTTTTTTTGAGATTTAAATTTGAATTTTTATACTGCTTAAGTTCTTTTTTTGAAATAAAACCATTTTCCTCTAAATTTTGAAGAACCAGATTTCTCCTAAATTTTCCAACTTTTGGATATTTATAAGGATTATATTTGCTTGGTGCTTTTGGTAATGCTGCTAATAAAGAGGCATCAGAATAGTTTAACTCTTTAATTGATTTATCAAAATACTCTAAACTTGCAGCTGCTATTCCGTAAGTTCCTTGACCAAGGTAAATTTGATTGAGATACAGTTCTAAAATCCTTTCCTTTGAATAAGCTCTCTCAATTCTAAATGCTAAAATAGCTTCTTTAATTTTTCTCTTCATTGAAATTTCATTTGATAAAAGAAAATTTTTTGCTACTTGCTGGGTAATAGTTGAGGCCCCTTCTAAACGCTTATTTTGAGTTATATTCTTTATATTTTTAAAAGTAGCGCGCAAAATACCTTTAGCATCCACACCTGGATGGCTAAAAAAGTTTTTGTCCTCTGCTGCTAAAAATGAATTTATTACAACATCTGGAATAGATTTAAAGGGCACAAATAATCTCTTTTGTAATGCATATTCTGCGATGAGTTTTCCATTATCAGAGTAAACTCTACTAGAGATTGGCGGTTGATAGTTAGACAATTTTTTGTAATCGGGTAATCCGATAGAAAAATACCATAAAGTTGATAAAACAAATAAAAGTGAGACGATAAGAGAAACTAAAAAAAATTTTACAGAAAAATTAAGAAATTTAAGCATTTTACCTTTTATTAATAATAATTTTGACTTTCTTTAGGCAGAATAATTCGAATTATGTATATTTCCATATAAAATTGTATAAAATGACTATATGACAAATTTTAAAATTATAAATCTACAAAATTTAACAGGAATTCAATTAAAATGGAAAAAAATTTATTTATTGATGCTTCGCATCCTAACGAAACTCGTATTGTTCTCAAATCAGGCAACTCTATTGAAGAGTATGAGTTTGAGGACAAAAATAATCTAAACTTTAAAAATAATATATATTTAGGAACAATAAGTAGAGTTGAGCCGTCTTTACAGGCTGCATTCGTAAACTTTGGCAGAGATAGACATGGTTTTTTAGCTTTTAATGATATTCAATCTGATTATTATCAATTACCGTCTGAAGATAAGGAAAAGATAAGAATCGCTGAAGAGAAAATTAGAGAAGATTTAAAAAACAAAAATCTTGAAGATAATCAAGAAAGAAATGTTAATGAAAATATTTCCTATGAGGAAAATACAAAAATAGAGGGAGCTAATACAGAAAAAAATTCAGAAAATGAAAAAAAAAATTACAGAGATGAAGTCAAAACTTCTTTTGGAATAAAGCGTTATAAGATTCAAGAAGTTATTAAACCAGGTCAAGTAATTCTAATTCAGGTAATAAAGGAGGAAAGAGGGCAAAAAGGTGCTGCATTGACAACTTTTATTTCATTGGCGGGAAAATATATTGTTTTAATGCCAAATACTCCAAAAGGTGGTGGTATATCAAGAAAAATTTTTAATTCTACAGATCGCCAAAAAATCAGAAATATTTTAAATGAGATTGAAATTCCAAAAAGTATGGGCGTTATAGTGAGGACAGCTGGTGCTAATAAAACTAAAAATGAAATTGAGAAAGATTTTCAAAATACTCTGGGGACCTGGGACGAAATAAAAGAAAAAGCTTTGGACTCTAATGCCCCCTCCCTAGTTTATGAGGAAGGAGATATAATAAAAAGAACATTGAGAGATACTTACGATAACGATACCAAAAACGTTTATATAGAAGGTAATGATGCATATCAGAAAGCTAAAAAATTTATGAAAGAGTTAATGCCAAAAAGCGTTAAAAATATCAAAAAGTATAGAGGGAAAATACCTTTATTTCATGATGCAAACATTGAGAAAGAATTAAATAATATATTTGAACCTACAGTAAAACTTAAGTCTGGCGGTTATTTGGTTATAAACCCTACTGAGGCTTTGGTATCAATTGATATTAACTCAGGGCAATCAACTAGACAAACTAATATTGAAAAAACTGCCTTAAATACAAACCTTGAGGCAGCAGAAGAAATAGCTCATCAAATTAAACTAAGAGATTTGTCAGGGTTAATTGTAATCGACTTTATAGATATGATTAATTTTTACAATAGAAGAACCGTTGAAAAAAAAATGAGGGAAAGTATCAGGAAGGATAGAGCAAGAATTCAAATTGGTAGAATTAGCAATTTTGGACTGCTGGAAATGACACGTCAAAGATTGAGAGAAGGTTCGATTAAATGGGAAACTCAACTGAGTTTAGGTTCATTTGCACAAAAAATATTGAAAAAAATACAAAGTTTAGCTTTTACAGATAAAGTAAAAGTTATAAAAGCCACAATACCTGAAAAAGTTAAAATATATATTGAGAAAAATTTAATAGAAGAATTTAAATATTTTCAAAAAAAATACATATTTAAAATTGAATTATTATCTAGTGAAAACTTAATAATACCTGAGTATAAGATAGAATTGATCAACAAGTCTAGGAAAGTGATAAATACAATTGAAAATATAAGTAATATTGTTGAAATAAAGAAATCTTTAAAAGAAATTAAGAACAATAAAAAAGACTCAAAAAAAATTAAAAAAGAAACAAAAAAAAGTAAAGTAAAAAAGAAACTTAGAACTCTTTGGGTAAGAAGAAAAAAAATTAAATAAGACCTTTTCTTGGAGAACTTGCGGTAGCGTAAAATTTTTTTTTCATTCTTACTGCTAAAAAAGAATTTCTGCCTGAAATTACGGCATCTTTAAAAGCTCTTGCCATCAGTATTGGTTTTTTTGCGTTCGCTATAGCGCTATTAATTAGCACACCATCACATCCAAGTTCCATTGCAATTGTAGCATCTGAAGCAGTTCCGATTCCGGCATCAACAATAACAGGTACTTTTGACTGTTTTATTATTAAAGAAAGATTAGTTTTATTTTGTATACCCAATCCTGATCCAATTGGTGAGGCCAATGGCATTATTGCTGATGCTCCACTTTCCTCAAGTTGTTTTGCTAACAATGGATCATCAGTGCAGTAAACCATTACTTTAAAACCCTCTTTCACAAGAATTCTAGTAGATTTTATTGTTTCTATCATGTTTGGGTATAAAGTTTTTTTATCTCCTAAAACTTCTAGTTTAACTAATTTCCAACCTCCCATTTCTCTTGCCAGTCGCAAAGTTCTAAGTGCTTCCTCTGAATTAAAACAACCTGCGGTATTTGGAAGGTAAATTATTTTTTTAGGATTAATAAAATCTGTTAAAATTTTTTTTTTTTATCAGTAATATTTATTCTTCTTACAGCTACTGTAACCATACTTGCACCAGAAGCTTCGATAGCTTTAGCTGTCTCTGAAAAATTTTTATATTTTCCAGTTCCTACAATTAATCTAGAATTAAGTTTTTTGTCTGCAATCTTGAGAGTATCTTTTTTCAATTTAACCACCACCAATAAAATGAACAATTTCTAATTTATCATTATCTTTTAATTTTTTTTTTTTAAATTCAATTTTTGGTAATATTACTCCATTATATTCTACTGCGATTTTATTATTGTTAAGATTATATTTTTTTAATAGGTCAAAAATAGAGAAATCGGGCTTAATATTAATTTTTTTTCCATTTAATTGTATTTTTGCCATAATTCAGTTAATCAATAATAATAGTAAATTATCGATGAAAAAAATTATAATTCTTAATGGACCAAATCTCAACCTTTTAGGTGAGCGAGAAAAAAGTCAATATGGAAATAAAACTCTAGAAGATATCAAAAAAAATTGCTTAGTATTTGCTGAGAAAAACAATTTAGAGCTTACTTTTTTTCAATCAAATATAGAGGGTGAATTAGTTGAAAAAATTCAAAATTCAAGAAATGAACAAGACGGTCTGATAATTAATGCAGGTGGATATACTCATACATCAGTTGCTATTCACGATGCTTTAAAAATATTAAATATTCCTATAATTGAATTGCATATAAGCAATATTTATAATAGAGAAGATTTTAGACACAAATCTTTAATAAGCAAAATTGCTAAAGGTGTTATTTGTGGTTTTGGTGCTGATGGATATATAATGGCGTTAGATGCGATGAAAAAAAACTCAAAATAATGAAGATAGATAAAAAAATTATTAAAGAACTCGTAGAAAATCTTAAAGAGTTTAATTTAACTGAATTAGAGTACAAAGATGGTGAAACAAAGGTAAAGGTTTCAAGAGCTTCTAAAGGTATTGAGCAGACAAAAACAAGCGCAGTAGTAGCTCCGAATAAGACAGTGCTTAAAAGCTCAGATGATGTAGATGGTGTAAGAGTTAAATCCCCAATAATTGGAACTGCGTATCTAGCTCCTGAACCAGGTGCGAAAAAATTTATCAAAGTGGGAGACAAAATTAAAAAAGGACAAACAGTAATGATAGTTGAAGCAATGAAAACAATGAATCACGTCCCTTCAACGAACGATGGAGAAGTAATCAAAATCCTAGTAAATGACGGTCAACCAGTAGAATTTGGTCAAACTTTAGTAATTCTTAAATAATTAAATGTTCAAAAAAGTTTTAATAGCTAACCGAGGTGAAATAGCTGTTAGAATTATCAGAGCATGTAAAGAATGGGGAATTGCCACTGTTGCTGTTCATTCTGATGTAGATTCAGACTCGATGCATGTTAGGTTAGCTGATGAGAGCGTTTGTATTGGTTCTCATCAGCCACAAAATAGTTATCTTAATGTTTCCTCAATAATGTCTGCTGTAGATTTAACTGGGGCAGAAGCAATACATCCTGGTTACGGATTTCTTTCTGAAAATGCTAAATTTTCAGACATTGTAAAAAAACATGGTGTTAAATTTATTGGACCTAGCGCTGATATAATTTCAAAAATGGGCGATAAAATTGAAGCTAAAAGAATAGCAAAAAAATATGGTTTACCCGTGATAGAGGGATCTGAGGGTGGCGTTAAATCTTTTTCAGAGGCAAAATCGATTTGTAAAGAAATAGGCTATCCAGTTTTAATTAAAGCTGCTGGCGGTGGTGGTGGAAAAGGAATGAAGGTTGTGGATGATGAAAGTAAATTAGAAAATTTATTTTTAACTGCGAAAACTGAAGCAAAAAAATTTTTTGGAAACGATGAACTTTATATTGAAAAATATTTTAAAAATCCTAGACATATTGAAGTACAAGTCATGTCAGGTAAAAATAGAACAGTTCATTTAGGTGAAAGAGACTGCTCTGTTCAACGTAGACATCAAAAATTAATAGAGGAAACACCAAGTCCTGTTCTTAATGATGAACAAAGGAAAGATCTTTTAAATAAAACAGTTAAAATGGTAGAACAAATCAATTATGAAGGCGCTGGAACTGTGGAATTTATTTACGAAAATGGAAAGTTTTATTTTTTAGAAATGAATACACGTGTTCAAGTTGAACATCCAGTTACTGAAGTTCAGACAGGTATAGACATAGTAAAAGAACAATTATGGATTGCTTATACTGGTGATACTGCTTTATCACAAAAAGATATTAACCCAAGAGGGCACTCCATCGAGTGTAGAATAAATGCAGAAAATCCGGCTTTAGATTTCCAACCTAGTCCTGGAACGATTACAGTTTGTCATCAGCCATCAGGTTTTAGAACGAGAGTTGACGGATCAATATTTCAAGGTTGTAAAATAACTCCATATTATGACAGCTTAATTGCTAAAGTAATTTGTAAAGGAAGAAATAGGACTGAAGCTATTCAAAGAACACTTAGATCACTTGATGAATTTGTTCTTGAAGGTATTACAACTACCATCGATTTACACAAAAAAATACTTAATCACAAAAAATTTGTAAGTTCAAATTTTGATACTAATTGGTTGGGTAAAGAAAAATTCTACTAAACATTATTACAATTTAATAATTGTAAATCGTATATAGCGTGATCAAATGGAGTAATACTAGGGTCTGATGAAAAAGTCCAGCCGTTAAAAATAAATACTTTTTCGTTTTCATTTTTAGTTAAATCTTTTACCTGCATGTAAGCTACGTTGGATAATTTGTTGTTTTCTTTTATCTTGCCACATTCTAAAATTTTGATTTCTAGTGGTCCAAATTTTTTTGTTTCATCTATATGAACAATAAATTCTGATGATTTTGCAGTAATTTTGTCTAAACCAATAATTATTGCATGAGCAGAAGAAGATTTAGAAAAAACTTTCTTTTTGATTTTTATATTTTTTTTAGTTATTAAATCATCACTTGTATCTTCCTGCTCTTCATAACTTGGTTTTATTTTGTCTATATTTAAAAGAGGTGAAGATGATATAATGTCATCCGCATAACAATTAAGATTGATAAATAAAACAAAGAAGTAAAGAGAAATTTTATAAAAATTATTTCCACGTCTCGTATTTTTTTTTAATGTCATTTTTTTTAATTTTTGTAGGTTTATAACTATTTTCAGTTCCCGTTAAATTTTCTGAATGTTTTTTTTGCCATAGATATTTTTCGTTTTTATTTTCACTTGGTATTTTGTCAATTGTATGATGAATCCATAAATACCAATCTGATGTGATTCTGGTAGCCTCTATATTTGAGGAATATATGACCCATCTTTCATCTCTCTTATTTTTATAGTATTTATTTCCAAACTCATCTTTACCGACATATTTTCCTGTAAACAACGTTTTAAGGAAAGTTCCAAAAGTCTGTCTGTTCCACCAGGTAAAAATTAATTTTAAAATCATTATAGAATTATAAAATCCACACAATTCAAAAGTGTATAATTATAAAATAGACACTTACAATAATTTATATATATCTACAATATATAGAATTCAAATTATTATGAAAAAATTTGTTGTTGAAACTTACTATACTTGCACTTTTAAGACTGTTCATACTTTAAATGATTTAAATGATAAAGAAATGTCCAAAATTGATGAAAGAACAGATGGAGCTGTAGAAGTATTAGATGTAAAACTAAATAATAGAAAAACAAAACAGATTGGTGATAAAAAGAAAGAAAATTCAAATAATTACGAAATAAAGAAATCTGTTCCAAACAATACTTCAGTAAAATTAAAT
>MDSZ01200490.1_pt1 | contig 13705 bp, 11 predicted proteins | sample 811201 | NCBI WGS metagenome assembly MDSZ01 (sample SAMN05326647, study PRJNA326480) | marine metagenome | isolation source: seawater | place: Indian Ocean: North | collected 2010
ATAAGTGCAAGTTCATTAAAAAATTCTCAAGTTTTCGCATCTAAGAATAATTTATTAATTCCACAAATTGGAGTAGAAGATCCAAAAGCGTTGAATTCATTAAATATTGAGTTTCAAAGAGTAAAAGCAGCTAATGAGATTAAAAATATAGAACAAAAGTTATTAATGCTCAAAGATTTAGATGATGATTCTTATGGAATTTCCTATATAAATAATAATATTGGCGAATTTCCTTCAGATAACTATGAATTAAAGCTAGAGGAATTAGAATCAAAACTATCTGAAGTTAAATCAAAATATAAAGAAAATGACAAAGTTGTCAAAAACGTCATCAGAGAAAAAGAAGCTACCTTCAATGCTCTAAGAAATAAAGTAAAAGGATATCTTGAAGCAAAACTAATTGATGCAAAATCAACCTTAAAAGCCTCTACAAGAGATATTCAAACCATAGTAAAATTCCGCGAACTAAATAGAGAATTTATAAGAAACTCTGCAACTTTGACAAGACTTGAAGAACAATTGGAGAAAGCTTCTATTTTATCTCAAAGAAATCAAAGGCCTTGGGAATTAATATCTAATCCAATTGTAAAAGACGATCCAGTTGGCTCTAAGAAAAAAATTATTTTTTATGGTGCTTTATTAGGATTGTTTTTTTCAACTATATTATCTTTTTGCAAAGAAAAGTATCAAAACTTAGTTTATGAAATAAATGATTTCGCAAGATACGTAAAATATCCTTTAATTTTTGAACTTTCAATCAATAACTCTTCTTATTGGGAAAGAGCAATTAATTTATTAATAGATTCAAAAAAGAAAAAAGATTCTTCATTAAAATTAGGAATACTTATTTTAAAAAGTGATAATAGTGTTGAAACTTTCATTAAATTTCTAAAAGAAAAATATAAAAATCTTAATATAATTATTTCTGAAGATTTAAATAATATTACAGATTGTGATTTTGAAATAATTTTGTTTAAAAAGGGAATTATAAAATTTGATGAATTAAAACAATTTAGCCAAGAATTAGATTTAATTAAAAAAGACTCTAGAGGATGGATTTACTTTAATTAAAGATGTGCGGAATAGGCCTACTTCTATCTTCAGACAAAGTAGAAAGAAAGTTTTTGCAAGAAATAGGGAATTTATTTATTAGTTCTTTAGAGTCAAGAGGGCCAAATGATAAAGGACTATGGATAAACGAACATGAAAATTTATGTATATGTCATACTAGACTCTCTATTCAAGGATTAGATTCTTTTAGTTCTCAACCGATGTTTTCCAGTAAAAAAAATTGGTTAATTGCTTATAACGGCGAAGTTTATAATAAGAAGCTCTTAAGAAATCAGCTTTATTTAAAAAATGGGAAAGATATTAATTTCAAAGGGAACAGTGATACAGAAATTCTAGTTGAATATATTCAAGAATTTGGCATAGATGCTGCTATAAATTCGATCGAAGGAATGTTTTCATTAATTGCATATAATATAGATCAAAAAAAATTATTTTTTTGTGGCGATCGTTTCGGCGAAAAACCACTTTACTTTGGAAAAATTATAATTCAAAAAAAGTTATTTTTATTCGTTGGGTCAGATTTAAATTCAATAAGACATATCGAGGGTAGAGGCTTAAATTACGATTTATCATCAGTTGCTGAATTATTACAAAAAGGATATGTTTCTGCACCACGAACGATATACAAAGAAATAAAAAAAATTGAACAGGCGTCAATAATAACAATAGATTTAAATAATAGGGATACTGATCAATCCATCATTTTCAACTCTCATAAATATTGGGATCCAATCCAATTTAATAAAAAAGATATTATTTCAAATGATACTGATTATAAAAATCTCTCTTTTATTTTGGAAGACTTAATAACTGATTCAGTTTCTTTAAGACTTGAGTCTGATGTCCCAGTGGCTTGTTGTTTATCAAGCGGAGTAGATTCAACAATAATTTCTGCAAAAGCAAATTTATTAACAAATAACGAAATTAAATGTTTTTCTTTAGGATTTTCTGATTCTCAAAATAATGAATTAAAAGCAGCTAAAAGGTTCTCTGCATCATTAAATTTAAATCACAAGACTTTAGAACTTTCTACAAATGAATCCAAAAAATATTTTGACGATAGTCTGGATTCAATGACAGAACCTATTGGTGATTCATCAATTATTCCCACTTACATCTTGTCTAAATTTATTGCAAGTGAAGGTTATAAAGTCGCATTAGGAGGAGATGGTGCTGATGAAATATTTGGAGGATATAGGAGACATATTTATTCATCAGCTTTCATGGAATTAGGGCTAAAGAGTTTACAATCTACTTTTAGTAACTTTAAAAAATCATTAAACAGTAATCATAAATATATAAAATTTTTAAGAACTATCTCATGTTCCAATAAAAACAACATCTTTTATACAAGCATAGTAAGCTTTATAGATAATAAATATCTAATAAATTTGTTCTCTGATAAGAATATAAAAGTTCCTCAAATTCGATCATTACCATACGATTCTTTATATCTTTCGAACTTAATCTATGACCAAACCTTATATTTACATAATGACATTTTAAGAAAAACTGACTCTGCCTCTATGGCTAATTCATTAGAATTGAGATCTCCTTTCTTAGATTCTTCAATATATGAATTTGGTTCTTTTCTAAATAAAAAATCAAAAACATCAATGACAACTGGGAAACTAGTTTTAAGAGAAATAGTTAATAGATTAACTAACAATAATTATGATAATTTTAAAAAGTTTGGTTTTGGTGCTCCAATATATTTGTTTTTAACTAACAATAATAAAATTGACGCTCTATCAAAATACATGGAAATAATATGTGAAGATCTTAATTATATTTTTGATACTAAAGCTATAAAAAAATTATTTGAAAAATATAGAGATAATAGAGAATATGAATACCTAATTTTCTCATTATGTGTTTTTGCTAATTGGCATAAAAATAATTATGAGGTTTTAGCTAGTAGATAAATTATTAAGTAGTTTTATTTTATTACAAAAATATTGCTAAAATAGCTAAATTGTAAAATCATATGACTTTATTAGTTACTGGAGCTGCTGGATTTATTGGTTTTCATCTTTGTTTAAAAGTTATTAAAGAAGGATGCAAAGTAATAGGTATAGATAATATCAATAATTATTATGACATTTCACTAAAAAAAGCAAGATTGAAAAAATTAAAGGAAAAGGCCATAGAATATAATTGTGAATTTATTTTTTTTAAATGTGATATTTGCAATTTTAAAGAACTTGAGCAAATTTTTAAGAAGTATAAACCTGATCAAATTGTAAATTTAGCAGCCCAAGCGGGGGTTAGATATTCTATTTCTAATCCTTCAGCTTACATACAAGCAAATTTAGTTGGTTTTTCAAATATTCTTGAATTAAGCAAGAAATACAAGATCAAGCATTTACTATATGCAAGTAGTAGTTCAGTTTATGGTGGCAATAAAAAAATGCCTTTATCTGAGGCAGATAATGTAGATCATCCAATAAGTTTATACGCAGCAACAAAAAAATCAAATGAGCTTTTGGCACATAGTTATTCTCATTTATTTAATATCCCAACTACTGGATTGAGGTTTTTCACTGTTTATGGCCCATGGGGAAGACCTGATATGGCATTATTTTTATTCACTAAAGCAATTAGTAATAACGAACCAATAAATTTATTTAATAATGGGAATATGATAAGAGACTTTACTTATATTGATGATATTGTGGAATCTATTTTTAAATTAATTTATAAAGTTCCAAAAGCATTAAATAATTTTGATAAATTAAATCCTATCCCAGGCAAAAGTTGGGCTCCTTATAGGATTTTTAATATTGGCAATTCAAGTCCAGTAAAATTAATGGAATATGTAAATGCAATTGAAGATAATCTTGGCAAAAAGGCTGAAATTAAATATCTTCCAATGCAACCTGGTGACGTTGAAGCAACATTTGCAGATACATCATCATTACAATCTTGGATTGAATACAAGCCTAGTACTAAAATAAGAGATGGTATAAAAAAATTTATAAATTGGTTTAAAGATTATTACTATTGAGGCAAAATGATAAAAAGGCTACCTTCAAAATCTTCATGCACAGTTTGTATCTTAGGTCTAGGCTACGTGGGTCTACCTCTTACTCTAACATTTGCAAATAGTGAAATTTGCGAAAGAACTAGTAAAAGATTATCAAGAAAAATAATAGGGTTTGATTCTAATGAAAACAGAATTAACCAGCTTAATAATTTCTTTGATATTAATGAAGAGGTACACTCTAATGAATTGAAGATTTCAAAAAATATACTTTTTACATATGATAAGAAAATCCTTAGAGAGGTTGATATTTTTATTATCACGGTACCGACACCTATAAATAATGCAAAACAGCCTGATTTAGAGTTAATTAAAAAAGCCTCAGAATTTGTTGGAGAAGCAATAAAATATAGAAATAATCGTTCAAAGTCAAATCCAATAATAATTTATGAAAGCACTTTTTATCCTGGCTTGACTGAAGAGTTTTGCATCCCAATTTTGGAATCAAACTCTGGCTTGGAATATAATTTAGACAAAAATGAAGAAACTTTTTACTGTGGATATAGTCCCGAAAGAATAAATCCAGGAGATAAATCCCACACAATTAATACTATTAAAAAGGTAGTAAGTGGATGTAATGATGAAGTAAGTACTTTTATTGAATATCTTTATGGCTCAGTAATTCAAGCGGGAGTGTTTAAAGCTTCATCTATTAAGGTTGCTGAAGCTGCCAAAGTAATTGAAAACACCCAAAGAGATTTAAATATAGCTTTGATAAATGAATTGACCATAATATTTGAAAAAATGAATATTGATACTTTAGATGTTCTTGAGGCTGCTGGAACTAAGTGGAACTTCTTACCATTTAAGCCAGGACTAGTTGGCGGCCATTGTATAGGAATAGATCCATACTACTTAACATATAAATCCCAAGTTCTTGGCTATCATCCAGAATTAGTACTAGCAGGTAGAAGAATAAATGACAATATGAGTAAATGGATTTCAAAAAATTTAATTAAAGAATTATGTAATAGATCAATTTGTCCAAGCTCATCAAAAATATTAATACTAGGTTTTACATTTAAAGAAAACTGCAAAGACATAAGAAATACAAAAATAATTGATATCGTAGAGGAGCTTAGAGAATTTGAAATAAAAACTACCATTGTTGATCCACTAGGAGATAAAGATCAAGCAAAGGAGTTTTATAACGTAAATATTCTAAATTCAATTCCTCAACAAGAAAAATTTGATGCCATTTTACTTGCTGTAAACCATAAAGATTTTAATTTTATCGACGAAAATTTCCTAAAAAAAATCCTTAAAGAAAATGGATTTGCATATGATTTAAAGGGACAATTACCAAGAATTAAAAATGTTAAAAGGATCTAATGGTTATATCAATAATTAAAGAGCCATTTGAGTTAATAGTAAGATTACTCAAATATATAAAAATCAATAGAATAAAATCTCTTGTTATTCTCCTTATTTTTATTCTTTTAAGTGGAATCTTTGAGGCGATTTCTTTAGCAACAATAATCCCTTTTTTAACATTAGTTTATGGAGGCAATTCAAATTCAGAAAATTTTTTTATAGGAAATTTTTTAGATTTATCATTTATAAATTTTGAAGGAAATTTTTTATTAGTCACTTCTTTGTTTTTATTTTTTATTCTAAGCAGTGCGATACTTAGAGTTTTTACTATTTATTATTTGCATCAAGTTAATGCAAAAATTGGAACTGACTTAAGTACCTTAGTTTATAAAAAAATTATTTACGAGCCTTATGAAATACATATTCAAAAAAACAGCGCAAATCTTATCAATGCAATAACATCTCAAATTGCAGAAACCTCAGGTTTGATTAATGCACTTCTAAATTTGATTTCTTCAATAATTATTTCTCTTTCTATAGTTATTTCATTGTTAATAATTGATTTAAAAGTCTCTACCTTTATTGTTTTTTTATTTCTTTTCTCATATTTTCTCATTACCAAAACAACAAGAAAAAGAGTTGTGAAGAATGGGAACATTATAAACACTTCAAAAGGGCTACAAATTAAAACTTTGCAAGAAAGCTTAGGATCTATTAGAGATATAATTTTAGATAAATCATATAACTTCTTTACAAGTAAGCATAATGTATTAGAAAAGAAAATAAGATTTAAATATGCAGAAAATGCTTTTCTAAATTTATTCCCAAGATATGCTCTTGAGACTATTGGGATTTCAATATTATGCATTTTTGCTTACCTCAAAGCAAAATCTGGCGAGGCCTCAGCAGGTATAGCAATTGTAGGAGCATTTGCTTTAGGAGCTCAAAGGTTATTACCTTCAATGCAAATAATATATTCTTCTCTTGTAGGAATATATGCAAGAACTAGCTCAGCAAAATCTATTTTAGAAATTCTAGATAGCAAAACGAACTTGAATCATGAAGAAAAAATATTGAAAAGAACTTACTTCAAAAAATTAAATCTAATAGACGTTAATTTTAAATATAAAGGCACGAATAAACTTATTATTAAAGACTTTAATTTTGAAATAAACAAAGGAGAATCAGTAGGAATAGTTGGGGTAAGCGGATCAGGTAAAAGTACATTAATTGACTTAATAGTTGGATTATTAAATCCAAATACAGGTACCATATTATTTAATAATTGCGATATTAATTTAGATTCAAATCAAAATATTTTAAAAAACTGGCAAATGAATATAAGTTACGTGCCCCAAACAATTTTTTTATCTGATCAAAACATTGAAGAAAATATTGCTTTAGGAAGATTACCTTCAGAAATTGACATGTTGAAGATAATTTCAAGTGCTAAAAAGGCTCAAATACATTCTTTTATTCAGAAAAGTCCTTTAAAATATAAAACAATTGTGGGAGAAAATGGAGTAAAGCTTAGTGGTGGACAGAGGCAAAGAATTGGTATTGCAAGAGCTTTATACAATTCGAAGCCCGTCTTGATTCTTGATGAAGCAACAAGTGCTTTAGATTCTAAAACAGAAGAATTAGTCTTAAAAAATATAACAAATGATCCAGATAAAACTCTTATTATGATTACACATCGTAGGGATACTTTAAAAAACTTCGATAAGATTATCGAAATAAAAACTTGAATTACCTTTACATAAAAAGCTGGAACATTATAATTTTTTTATAATTTTATTTAAAATTTCAGATTTTAATATTAAACAAAAATAAAACATTTTACATGAAAATTGACAAAATTTACTCAAACAAAAATATTATCTTTGATGGCATAAAATTAATAACTCCAGAAATTTTTAAAGATGAAAGAGGTTTTTTTTACGAAAGCTGGAATAAAAAAACATGGAATTATTTAATGCAAAATTATAAAGAAATTAAAAACTTTGTTCAGGATAACGTCTCAGAATCATCACAAGGAGTAATCAGAGGACTTCACTATCAAATACCTCCTTATGCTCATGGAAAACTAATAAATTGTATAAAAGGAGAAATATTCGATGTTTTTGTAGACATAAGGCATGATTCTGAAACATTTGGACAATGGGCAGGAATTATTCTTAACGATAAGAATCACCAACAAGTATGGCTTCCTGAGGGGTTCGCACATGGTTTTCTTACACTCTCTAAAAAAGCTAAAGTTTCTTATAAAACTACATCACATTACAATCCCAAGTCTGAAAGAACAATTAGATGGAATGATCCTAATATAAAAATTAAATGGCCAAAATTATCCATAAATTATTTATTATCTCAAAAAGATTTAAATGCAGATTTTTTTGATCCAAAAACTTTAACTAATACTTATTTCTGATTTATTATTTAAAAGACATTTTAGAACTATGATCCCATTATTTAAAGTAAATATGTCGCCAAGAGCCTCAGAATCTGTTGAAAAAGTTCTAAGCTCTGGTTATATAGGTCAAGGGCCTAAAGTTGACTTATTTGAGGAATTGCTTTGGAAGGAACTTAATTGTGAAGTAAAACCTATTACTCTTAATTCTTGCACGAGCGCCTTAGATTTAGCTCTTCATCTTATTGGAGTTAACGAGGGAGATGAGGTCATATCAACACCACAGACTTGTTTTGCAACTCAAATAAGTGCTCTCCATAGAGGACTTAAAATCAGATGGGCAGATATCGACTCAAATACAGGATGTATTAAACCTAGTTCCGTCAAAAATCTTGTTAATCAAAAAACAAAAGCGATCTTTGCTGTTAATTGGGCTGGAAGAATTTGTGACTTTAAAACTTTAAAAACTTTTGGTATACCAGTAATTGAAGATGCTGCGCATTGCTGGGATGTCTTTAACAATGAAAAAATTGAGAGGGGCGATTATATTTGTTATAGCTTACAAGCTATAAAGTTTCTCACTTCATCTGATGGAGGTATTTTAATACCCCCAAAGGATAAGGAAAAGGAGGCGAGATTACTTAGATGGTATGGATTAGATCGCGAAAAAGGCCAGAGTTTTCGATGTACACAAGATATAGAAAATCCTGGATTCAAATATCATATGAATGATGTATCTGCTGCAATAGGAATAGAAAATATTCCTATTGCAAGAATTTCTGTTGATAAACATCGAGAAAACTCGAGATACTTATATAGAAATATAAAAAATAAAGATATTTTACTTCCTGAATGGAATGATAATTGTTCTTATTGGTTATTTACAATACATATATTAACTGGTAGAAAAAAAGAATTTACGGAATACATGCAATCAAAAAAAATATCTGTAAGTCCTGTACATTTTCGTAATGATAAATATACCTGTACAAATAGTTTTGATGAAAATAATCTTAAAGGCGTAAATGAATTTACAGAGACCCAGATCGCCATACCAAATGGATGGTGGCTCAATAAAAAAGACTTAGACTATATTATTGAGATAGTTAATAATTTCTAAATTTATAAAATTTTACATCAAATTTTTATAAACATTTATATATTTTTTAATAACAATACTCAGGTCATATTTTTTACAAATCTCCGAATAAAAATAATTAACTATTTGGTTTTTATATTTTATGTCAAGAATATATTCGATTCCTCTCAATATATTTGTTGAGGATCCGTTCTTAATAAGCTTAGAGTTTTTATTATCAAAAAGTATACCTTCATTGTATTCAGAATGTGTTGCTAATATTGGAACCTTCAACATACCTGCCTCTAAAATTATTCTTGGGAACCCCTCTCCGTAAGAAGAGGGTAAAATTAGTGCTCTAGAATTTAATAAGTATGGATAAGGATTTTCTTTAAAACCTAAATGAAATACGTTTTCGGTTTCATCAATTGACTTTCTTATAAATTTATTATTTTTATCATTATCACAAAATTGACCAATAATAAACCATTTGAAATTTGATAAGTGAGGAATATCTTTAGCTAATTTTGCAGCATCTATGAAGTTTAAGATTCCCTTATTTATCAAAATTCTTGATGCAAATAAAAAATAATTATTTTCAGCTAAATTGTTTTTAGTATTTGCAAGTTTAACAATACCTTTGGAAACCCCTGACCCAACAATTATTTCTTTTTTAGATAATTTCAAAAAGAAAAAATTAGTACAATCTCTCATATCGTTTCTATTTTGAAAAACCACACATTCAAAAGGATAAGAAATGAAAAAATTTATAGTTCTTTTTAGAAAGTTAGTGGCTGGAATTGTAGATAAAAAAGAGGAGTTTTTGCTAAAAACCCCTAAACCATTTTGCGTCCTTATGCTTTTTATACTTATTAGCTTAAGATATTTCAGCAGAGAAATATTTACAGAACTTCTGGTATCAAAAACATGAATTAAATCAGGTTTAAATTCAGTTATTCTTTTTTTCAATTTGTATGCAGAGTATAAATAATTAAAGGGATTAAAATTTTTTGGAAGATAGAACTGATCTTTTTCACTTTTGATGATATCTACTCCAGACAAAACTTTAATTATATTTTTCGTTTTTGACTCCAATTCAATTCTAAATTGCTCTCGTTTATATCCATCCTCAGAGCATATTATTAATATTTTTTTTTTCATTAATTATCTCCTTAATAAGTTGAAGAATAATTTATTGAAAACTAATTTAAGATACAACTTTATGCAAACAAGATCATAAATAAGAGAAATATTTCTTTTATAATTCCTGGCTGCTTTATATTTTTTTGGAATTAAATAATTTATATAAACTTCTTCTGGATTTTCATATAAAGATAGCCAATCTGACTCATTTATATTTTGTATAGTATACAAATCAAATAATCCTGGCTTTATATCTTTAAAAAAACTTAAATAATCTTCAGGATAATATTTAAAAAAGTAAAATGATTCAGGTCTAGGGCCTATAAAACTCATATCACCTTTCAAAATATTAAATAATTGTGGTAATTCATCAAGTTTAAATTGTCTAAGGATTGTACCTAATTTTGTTATTCTGGTATCGTTTTTTTGAGTAACTTGATAACCAAAGTTTTTATTTCTCATAGTTTTAAACTTAAATATTTTAAATTTTCCATTTTTTGACATTCTTTCTTGCAAAAAGAATATAGGCAAACCATCTAGTGAAAAAACTAAAAAAGAAATAATAACTAAAATAGGCGAGAGAAATACTATCAAAATTAAAGAAGTAAACTTATCAACTATTGTTTTAATGATCCTATATTGCAAAGAAGAAATCTCTAATTTTTTTTATTATAAATCCAACCTCCTCATTTTTTAAATCTGGATAAATTGGTAAAGAAAGACAGTTTTTATAAAGCTCTTCAGATTCTTTAAATTCACATTTAAATTGATTATTTTTTATTTCATTTTTCCAAAAACTGTGCAAATTTAATGGACGATAATGAACACTTGTACCAATACCATGTTTTTTTAAATAAATATGAAGTTTATCTCTATTAATTTTCTCATTATTTACATTTAATTTTATTGAAAAGATATGCCAAGAATGGGAAGTAATGTTATTTGAATATGGAGGTAATTGAATTTCTAGATTCTTTAATCCTTCAAAATATAATTTTGCTATCCTTAACCTCTCAGAATGTAGTTTTTTGCATTTTTTTAACTGTTCTAAACCAATTGAAGCATTTATATCTGGTAAGTTGTATTTATATCCCGCGTCAACTACATCATAAAACCAAGATGCATTTATATTTGTAAACCTATCGTAGACATCTCTATCAATACCATGAAGACGCATTATTTTCATTCGCTTATATAAATCTTCCGAAGGAGTTACAATCATTCCACCTTCACCTGTAGTTATGCACTTATTTGCATAAAAACTAAATACACAAGTATTTTCTGAATTTCCTATGATTTTATTATCAAGATATCTCGATGGTAAAGAATGAGCACAATCCTCAATTACGTTCAAAGAATATTTTCTAGCTAAATTATTTATAGATTGTATATCAACAGGATATCCAGCGAAATGAACCGGTATTAAGCATTTAGTTCTCTCAGAAATTGCTTTTTCAACCTTTTTAAGATCTAAACAATAATTATTTGGAGATATATCAACAATTATTGGAGTAGCACCAACATGCTTAATTACCTCTGCAGTTGCTGTAAAAGTTAGATTAGACGTAATAACTTCATCACCTTCTTTTATTCCTAAAGCTTCTAAGGCTAAATGTAAACCTGATGTATTTGAATTAACTGTTAAAGAATAATTACTAGTTTCTAAAAAAGATTTAAAACTTTTCTCAAACTCTATACATTTGAATCCTGAAGTTAGCCATCCTGACTCCAGACAAGATGTTACGGCTTTAATTTCTTCGCTTCCTATTGAAGGTCTAAAATAGGGTATATTCATTTAATTAATTTCCTTCATATTTATAAATATTGCAATGAATAGCTCTGTATTTGTAAGGTACTAAAAAATTCAAACAAACATCTAATAAAAAATTAATTGTGTCAATAATTTCCCCTAAAAATTTAATTCTCAATCCAAAACAAACGCATGAAAACAACCCAAAACTATATATTTCATTGGAATACTTAAAGTTATCAGGTTTAAAATATTTCCATTTCTTATTTCTTTGCCCAAAAAGACTAAAGAAAATTTTTCCAATCAAAGAGTCGCCATTATCAATAGTTATTAAAGCTCCATTAGGATTTAAATTTTTATTTGTAATTTCTAATAAAAAATTATCGACACTAAATTTTTCCTGACCTTTATAAATCCCACCCAAAATACTTTTCATTATTATTAAGTCATATCTACCTTCTATATTAAAAATATCCAATACTTTCAATTCAATTTTGTTCTTATTCTTAAAGTTAATTACTAGTGATTTTTTAACATCCTCTAAAAACCTTCCATCATATGTAGTTATTAAAAGTTTTTCATAATTATTTTCATTTAACAAAAGTCCCATTTGAGAAAATGAAGTAGCACCAATCTCCAAAACATTTTTATTTTTTCTATTCATAATATCTTTAACCGATTTATTTTTATAAAAGCAATATGACCAAGCCAGGTGATTCCATTGAAAAGCTTTTTTTAGATAAATTAATTTGCTTAGAATCATTATTAATTTTTTTCTAATAATAACTTAATTTATATTTTTAATATGAATACGGTTGCAAAAACATCTAATATTAGGTACAAATGTATTAGTCAAGTCAACGATATGTCAAAAATAGTAGATGTGAACCTCACAGAGGCTCAGAACGAACTTTTCATTTGGATAAAGAATTACGTAAAAGAATTTCAACATAGTCCTTCAATTAGGCAGATGATGCAAGCTATGAATTTAAAATCTCCTGCACCTATTCAAAGTAGATTAAGGCACTTGCAAGCAAAAGGGTATATAACTTGGCAAGAAGGGAAAGCTAGAACTTTAAAACTAGTTGATGAAATCATAAATGGAATACCAATTAAAGGTTCAGTAGCTGCTGGAGGTTTAATAGAAACTTTCTCTGATGTTGAAGACAGACTAGATATTTCAGAAGTTTTTGATAAAAAGGGCGTTTTTGCATTAAATGTCAATGGAGATTCAATGATAGATGCTTACATAGCAGATGGAGATATGGTTTTGATGGAACCCGTAAAGGATTTAGCTTATATAAGAAATGGAACCATAGTCAGTGCTTTTGTTGCAGGAATGGGTACCACATTAAAATACTTTATGAAAAAAGAAGGAAAAATATTCCTTGAAGCAGCTAATGTTAATTATGAGCCAATTATCCTAGACTATAATGAAGTTCAAATTCAGGGAAAGTTACTTGCAGTTTGGAGAAAGATATAAATTAAATTTCATATATATTTATATTTAAAATATTAAATTCTATAATTAATTAAATATTATTTTAAAATTAAATATCAAATATTTCATATATTTTTTTTATGAAAGAAGACTTTTCAATATCAGCAAAAAAAGAATTTAGTTTTTGGAAAATTCCTTTAAGATATTTTTATCATAACTTTTTTATAAGAAAATTTATTATTCTTTTCAGAAAAATTTCTTTACTTAAATACAAAAGTGATAGATTCAACCTATCAGAAAATGATGAAGATTTAAATTATGTCTTAAATTTAGAAAATTTTTCTAGTAAAAAAGAAGACTTTCTTAGTAAAGGATATACCTATGGTAAAGATTTATTATGTGATTCATATTTAATCAGATTATTATCTAATTGGCCTCCAATATTTTTTTTTAAA
>MDSZ01088525.1_pt1 | contig 13704 bp, 15 predicted proteins | sample 811201 | NCBI WGS metagenome assembly MDSZ01 (sample SAMN05326647, study PRJNA326480) | marine metagenome | isolation source: seawater | place: Indian Ocean: North | collected 2010
TCAGAATTCCACTTAGCAATATAGTATATATGTTTATACCTTATATTATTAGTACCCATAAATGTTTCACAAAAAGTAGGGATTTTTTCTTGAATTATATAGTCATCATTACATAATCCAGTTTCTTCTGAAAACTCTCTCACAGCACATTCGCGGTCCTTTTCTTTTAAATTTCGGCGTCCCTTTGGGAATCCCCATTCAGGATTCTCGTAAAGTTTAATAGAATCTTCATTGATTGAGACTATATCTATTTTTTTATCAAATATAGTTATACCTTCTTTCAGTGTATTAAATTTCCTTTTGGAATTATTATACTCATTCTGATATTGCTTTGAATGTTTATTTAACCATAAGAGATCCCAAAGAGCATCAAAGTCGTTATTAACTATAAAATTCCTCTCTGATGTTGTCATTATGGAAAAAATTTGATAAAGATATTTATAGTTAGTAAAGTTATATTTACCTCGTATAAATTCAACAAACCCTAACGTATTTCTTCTTCTTATCATTAGATACTCAAATTTATTGTTTTCATTTTTTTTAAATACTATAACACCTAGACTGGTAATTGGTTCCAGACACTTTCTGTAGACATGTCCTATTTTACCACAATTACCACAATATAAATTACTATGGTAGTTCTTATTCATTTTAAACTTCTAAATAATAAACTATATTTATTTTTAAGTATTTTCACGAAACTTTTTATTGGAATATATTATATGGATCCAACTAAGTGGGGACCACATTTATGGTTTTTTTTACATACAGTTTCATTTAACTTTCCTGAAAACCCATCTTTTAAAAATAAAACAGATTACAATGATTTTTACAATTCATTGAAAAATATGATACCATGTGAATTATGTAAAACGCATTACATACAACACTTAGAAATTTCACCACCAGATTTATCTGGTAGAAATGCCTTGGTAAAATGGACTATTGATTTACATAATAAAGTTAATAAACAATTAGGTAAACCTATTTATTCTTATGAAAAAGCGATTACTCTCTATAAGAAATACTATAAAAATATGGATGTAAATAATGAATTATACAAACATGATTACAGTACTAAAATAGAAGATTCTAATATGGATTTTGTTAAATATATCCAAATTAGTGTTCTTTCAGTAGTATTAATTTGTTTACTAATTTATTTATTTAAAAAACGAAATATAAAAAAAATACGTTTCTTATAAAATGTTTTAATTAAATTTAATTAAAGACATATTACGAAATTATAACAAGTGAAAAAATGGGTAGTTATCTTGAAAGAGAAACAAATAATATTGAAAACGAGGAAAACGCTGAGAACGCGGAAAACGAAGTCCACTCAGACCACGAAGTCCACGAGGAATTACCCGAAAGTGTTCCAGAAAATGATTCAGATGACGTTGATTTAATTATTACTAGTGATGTATTCGAAAAATTTGCTAGTATTATTGGATTTATGTTTGGTCTAATGATTAACTGGGGGAGTCTTAATTTCTTGGGATTTATGATAGGATTAAATTATAAGTATCTTACCGCTAAAGGTTCATGTTCTAAATTACTGACTGAAGTTCAGACCATAATTCCATCATTTATGTTAGGAGTTCTTATTATACACATGTCCCTTATTTACTTTTCATTGAGTGTATTTGTTGGATATTTAGTTAAAAGTAGAAATTATAATATTTTAAATGAAGAATTGCTAAAAAGTCATTCAATTGTAATTAATGTACGAAACTATAGAGGAGCATTTTATGAACTCCTTGGAATTATGGGCAACGAATCAAAAAAAGAATCTTAAAATATTATAGATGAAAGCAGAAATATTTATTATTTTTATAATTTTACTAATTTACTTTAAGAGTAATAATACATTTAGTAAACTAATTGTTTTAAAAAATATAATTACCGGAAATTATATTGTCACAACATTGATAGTTTTAATTATACTAGTAACTATATCTAGTTCAATAAATAAGTTTTTTAGGAATAAAAATTCAGTTAGTGCCGATGAGATAATGGAGGAGTTTAATTTTGTAAATGATGTAAGAAATGTTACAGCATCTGGAAAAGTTAAACAAAAAGAACTTTATGATGAATTCAAGCAGAAAGTAGCAGATAATCAAAATAATGTGTGTAATCACTGTGGTAAACGTATAGTACTAGTAACAGAATTTGATGTTGATTACATTATACCTTTGAGTAGAGGAGGGAATAATAATTTGGCAAATTCACAGGCTTTATGTACTAATTGTTGCGAGAAAAAAAACAGTATTGATAAATATTTACAATAATAAATCTTATAAATATATTATAGTATATTAAATGGTTAATAATAGCAATAACAATAATAATAATAATAATAATGGAAACCGTGGTAACAACGGTAATAAATTTGGAGAAGCAATAAATAAAAATACATTGGATGATTTGAAAACTTCTTTAACAAATAAAGTTCAAGAGCAGACCAATATTTTCAAATCAAATTTAGGAGACGATTTATATGATAAAATAAAGATTGGACTTATAGTAGTTATTGTTTTAGCAATTTTGGGTGTAATTATATACTTTCTTTATAAAAAATTTAAGTCAAATTATGTAGAATCAAAATCGGTTTATTATTTAGAAAATATATCGACAAGTGATCCAAATGTTATACCAGATTGTGAATTAACTAAACCCAAAGATGGTTTTAATTACTCAATTCACACAACAATTTATATAGAAAATTACTATAATAACTATGGTTCCTGGAGACATATTTTCCATAAGGGAACACCCATCCAAAAGGGTAATATTTTAGATTATCGTTATTATGATGAAACAAATGATAGCTGGGACGAAGTACTAGCAGATATGCCTAGACAAGCACCAGGATTATGGCTTCATCCTAATCAAAATACACTAAGATTTGTTCTAGAGACTGAATACGAACAAGACCATTGTCCCTTAGAACATGCTAATCCAAAGACAAGTTTACGACTTCAAAGTAAAAAACCGATTAATTTTAATCCTCCTAAAACTGAAATTCAATATATGGATATACCAGATATACCAGTTCAAACACCGGTTTCTTTGACATTTTTAATCAACAGTAATAATGTAACTATTTACTACAATGGTAAAATGAGAAATATTTATACCTTCAAGGGAAAACCTGTTATGAATAGAGGTCCATTATATTTCCATGCTCCTAAAAGTTATGGAGGTGAGTTATTGAATTTCTATTTTTTCCCTATAAAAATAGGTGAAGAAAAAATTAAACAGATTAATAAGAAGACTTAATATTTTTCTATGTAATATTTAAGATGAATTATAAAACTATAGGACTGTCAGTTGTTTTAGTAATAATAATTATAGCTATTATTGCTTACATTTTTAGAGATAGAACAATACATAATGTTATAGTAGACGACGTATTATTTTTAGCGGATGATGTAAATTTGAAATATTCTTATAAATTACTACCCGAATCAGTTGAAGGAGAAAAATATACATTTTCTTTTTGGGTTAATATAAATAATATTCCCGAAAATGCACACTGGGATTCTGATGTAAATGTACCTAAGGGTATTATTTCTCACTTTGATTCACCGAATGTAACATACTTAGTAAAACCGGGTATATTAAGAATAACAATTGGATACAAAGATGAAGATGGTTTAACAGGAAGATATAATTTCGATATAAAGGATTTTATATATCAAAAATGGGAAAATGTTGTAATTGTAGTAGATAACCGTAGTGTAGATATTTATTTAAATGGTGAATTAGATAGAAGTGTCTTTTTACCAAATGTTCCTTGGATATCTAATGATAATTTATATATAGGACAAGCCGGGAATAATTTCAATAGTCATGTAGGATTAGTAGAATACTTTAATGATGCTTTAACTATAGATAAAGTTAAGAGTTTATACAATAAAAACAAGGGAAAATCTATATTCAGGAAAAAATTAATTACATATGCTAAATATTATAAGGAGAAAATGGATTCTACAGATATTTAATTAATACTATAAATTTTAGGATACATATCTAACATAGGAACTCTAAAACCATAACCGGTAACATTATATTTTTTTCCTTTTTCTAATCTCTGATAATCTTCAGCACGGTTAAAATCACCTTTAAACCAAACATTATCTACTTTGTATATATTTCCATCAGAATCAACTACATTGTAATTAGATGCTGATTCTCTATATCTAATATATTTATCTTTTATTGTTATTTCTTTAGTAAAATGTGTACTGAAAAAAAGTACAATATTAATTAGAATACTTAAAATAATTAAAGCAATAATTATTTTCCAATAGAAATTCAATTCAAATTTCATATATATTATTTAATATAAAAAAAAATAATATTCACTAATATTATACAATGAAAGGTAAACGGGGAGGTGCTAATAATATGAATAATTGTGGAAATAGTAATAGTAATAATTGTAGTGGTAGCGGAATAAGTGGTGATAATTTAAATATAATAATTATAGTTATTATAGTACTTATTGTACTTGCTGTAGTCGTTTATTTCCTCTATAAATACTTAAATAGTTATAAGGCTTCTAGTTCAGTTGATAAAGTATTTATTCCATATATTCACGATGCTAAGGAATCAAAAAGATTCTCTAACGGTTCTATTCCTAAATCAACTCAAGGAAATGAATATAACTACAATCTTTGGGTATATGTAGCAGATTACAGTCACAGAAATGAAGTTGATAAATGTATTTTATATAAGGGTGAAGTAAGAGATACAGTTTTAGATAACGCCCAAAATACGCCAGATAATGGAAATAGAATGGGTAATCCTTCTTTATGGTTATTAAGAAAAAATAATACTCTTAGAGTCCAAATTGCTTTAGAAACAAGAACTGACGATAGAGCTGCTTGTGACGCTGCTGCGTCTAATAATAATAATAACACTAACAATCAGGATACATTACTTTCACACACTTGCGATATCGAACATTTCCCTCTTCAAAGATGGGTATGTGTTAACCTTTCTCTTACAAATAATATTGTTGACATTTCATTTAACGGAGATTTAGTAAAGAGTTGTATGTTACCGGGAGCTCCCATTATAAATAATAGCGATTTACTTGTCTGTCCATCAGGTGGATTCAATGGATTTATTGCTAATCTTAAGGTATCAGATAAAGCACTCGGTTCAAGTGAAATAAAATCAATTTATGAAAAGGGACCCACATTAAAACCAGGATTACTTGGTTAATTCTCTTATTTTTTTTTTTATTTTATAATTATATATTATAATGGCTAATAATAATAACAATAATAATAACAACAATGGAGGAAATACTAGAAATCAAACCAATGTAGCGAGAAACAACGCACCTAAAGCAGCAAATGTTAGTGCGAATACAGCTCCCGCTGCGAAAAACAACGCCCCCAAGAATGCGAATACAGCACCAGTTGCGAGAAATAATGCTCCTAAAGCGTCTAATTTGGTAGCACCTCCGAATGCGACTACATCACTAGTTGCGAAAAACAACGCTTCTAATAATTCATCAAAGGGGGCATTAAATTCTTTAAAGGAAAATACTACATTGATTCAGGTATTAAAATTAATTGCTATCGCTATAGTTACATTTTTAATTATGTATGGTATTAGATGGTTTATTAAATCACAACAAAGAGCTAAAATAGAATCACCTTATATTATCAGGGGTTCAAATAGTGGAAAAAATAGTATTGTAGTTTCACAGAATCCCGCTGAAGATAATTCAATTACTCTCTATAGATCAGATGGTGAAGAAGGTGCCGAATTTACCTATACAACTTGGCTTTTAATTCAAAATATGGAATACAAGAATGGTGAATGGAAACACATATTCCATAAGGGTAATAAGACTTCATTCCCTAACAGAGCACCAGGTGTATGGATTCACCCCAATAATAACGCTCTTAGAATTTACATGAATACATATGAAAATCCATTAGAGTACATTGATATAGATAATGTACCTGTTAGAAAATGGTTCCACTTAGGAATCTCACTTAACCATAAATATTTAGATATTTACTTTAATGGACAATTAAGAAAAAGAAAGGAATTAGATAGTCTTCCCAGACAAAATTATGGCGATTTATGGTGTAGTTTATACGGTGGATTTGAGGGATATATTTCTAAACTCCAATACCACAGAAGAGCATTAGATTACAAAGAGGTCGAAGATATTGTAAGACAAGGTCCATCTAAGGACGCTTGCGGTGATACTGGAGAATATCCACCATATTTAGATGACTCTTGGTGGTACGATATCTAATTATCATACTGATTGTAACTATCTGATTTATTTTCAATACTCCGATTAAGATGATGAACATCTTTTGACAATTCTTCTATATTATTCTCTAGAGTAATTAATCTATTAACTATTAATTTATTCAGTTCATATTGATTTATTTCATTATTATCATCGAATATAGATTCATCATTTTTTATTAGCAATTCCATAGTATCATCGTTTATAAATGAGGCATAATCATCAACCGAACGTTGAGAGAAAAAAGGACGAGAAAAAAGACAACCCATTAGTATATAAAATAATTAGGTATAATTTTTTAATACTTAAGTTAATTTAATAAAATAAGTGTAAGTTTTCCGATGCTCTAGTAACAGAAGTATATAGACATTTCATACCATCTATAGCAAGATGATTACACTTAAGGATATTAGATACATCTACAAAAACGTTATCGTATGTTGAACCCTGTGATTTATGACTAGTGATACAGTATCCATAGTTTATTTCAGCAAAAATGTCTATAACATTATTGAAAATGTAGAGCCAAAGTCTAGAAAGAACAACCAGTCCAAATTTAATCATTCTTTTTGAACGAAAAACCTCAGTTTTAATTAGTACCATCATATCCTTAAGTTTAGTTTCAACTTCAGTGTATTTTTTTTTACTTTCTTCGGTCAATGTATAAATAGTATTACCATCAGACAGTTTAATATTATATACATCGAATGATAAGTTATTTATCAGTTCCGCTAATTTGTTAATTAAGATAGTCAATGGAGTGTTATCTTTAATTAGGAATTTATTATCTGAAATATCAACTCTACATAATGGACAACATTTATTATTATCTATCCATTGCTTTAGACACTCCAGACAGAATTTATGCTTACATACAGTAACTACTCCATCATCAATTTCATCTACTAGACAAATAGGACACCTTTCTTCTATTTTAAGAGGTTCATGCTTCTTCTCTTGTAGTACCTTAGTTTCAGGTAATAGCTTGTTTTTCAAGTTAATAAGTTGCGATAAATCAATCGGTTCTACATTTAATCTATCTAGTGACACTTCACGAATTACTGCGGTTTGTGAGGTATAGTATTTATAATCCTGATTTTTATAGTAGTTATTAAATACAATATGCTCACCCTTAACATATTTCTGTTTCGTCTGTTCAGGTGTAAAAAGCATATTTCTAATTAGATTATTAATTACGGAACACCTATTATTAGTATACGCTAAAATGATTGCTTTTTCGTCCCTTATTTGGAGTTTTTCCAGGTAAGTCTTTAACCATTCATCTTCTTTTCTGTGAATAATTACATTAGCATCCCGGAATTTCTTTAGTTTAAGAGAGTTTGTATCATTTATAGAATCTCTGATATAGTTTGAAATATTGACGATATTATTTCGGGAGCGCATAATTTCTGTAAGAGTGATTATATTATAGTAATCCTTAGTGAAAACCTCACTAATATTTTGATTTACTGGTGGAAGTTGATTTCTATCACCAACAAAGATGATTTTTCCCATAATTTTCTTAGAGATTTCGGTAATATCTTTGAATAATTGCTTGTTAACCATTGATGCTTCATCAATTACTATTACATTATAGTCGAATATTGATTTACATTTCTTCTCCCGTGAATCAGTCGTTTCATTGAAACTAGTAACAAAATGCTGCTTGCCATCACTATCAATTGTTCTTTTAATTTTCATCAACTTGTGAATAGTAAGATAGTCAATCTTTTTGTTCTTGACTGACCCCATCTGTTTAAGAACACTTACCGCTTTATTTGTTGTAGCGGACATACAAATTTTCATCTTACTATAGACAGGATCTTGGAATACTTTACTGATTAATGTGGACTTTCCTGTTCCAGCGGATCCCTCTAATACAATAATTTTTTCATCAACACTTTTTAAAAATCTACTAAGTTGTGTTATTGCCCCTATTTGTTCAACATTTAATGTAATGTTATCAGACATTAGTATTTAATAAAAAATTAAAATTTAAAATTTAATCAATTTTTAAATTAATAAATGTTTATAGTAAGAGAGTTCACATGAGTTATAAAGAAATTTTTGAATCATCCATAAAGGCTGGTGTCTCCGGTGGTGCCGCTATGACATTTCAGGTAACCAGTTTAATGTGGTTAAGAACAACAATGAATTATCAATATAAGAATGGTGGTAATATGGGTAGCACATTAAAAATGTTATATAAAGAGGGTGGTATTCCAAGATTATATAGAGGTTATCCATTTGCGTTAATGCAGGGACCGATTGCGAGATTTGGCGATACAGCCATGAATAAAATAGCGAATCATATGTTAAAAGATGAACATATAGCAATTAAAACAGGTGCTGGGTCAATAGGTGCGTCTTTATGGAGAATTCTAATTATGCCTATAGATACGTTTAAATCTAATCTTCAAATATATGGTAAAAAGGGTATAGAAACCGTAAAAAATAAAGTGTCCGTAAATGGTCCAAGGGTGTTATGGCATGGAGCATTGGCTTCTATGAGTGGTACACTTCTTGGACACTATCCATGGTTCTTTACCTATAATTATCTTTCTGAAAATGCTCCTAAATTTGGGGGTAATTTAGATATGTTAAGAAGTATGGGAATAGGATTCTGTAGCAGTACTGTATCGGATACAGTTTCAAATTCAGTAAGAGTAATAAAAATAAATAGACAAACAAGCGATAAGACAATAAGTTACAGAGACAGTATTAAAAATATAGTTAAAAGTGATGGTGTCTTGGGGTTAATGACCAGGGGTTTAAAAACTAAAATCCTTATAAATGGTATCCAGTCTAGTATTTTTGTTCTTGTTTACGATCAAATCAATAAATACATTAATAACTAAATTTTTATTTTTTTATTTTAAATTATTATATGTCAGATAAGAAAACCAAAAAAAAAATAAAATTAGATTTACAAGATATTTTAAATGACATACATAAAAATCTAAAGGGAAAATACGGTAATGCCAAAAATGCTTCTTATATTCCTATATTAAAAAAAATGGATCCAAATATTTTCCAAATTTCAGTGTTTCCTGTAAAAGGTAATAAATGGGGATTACCCAATAAAGTTTTTAGTGTAGGTGAATTTACAGATAGTGAAAATAAAAACATACAGGTAACTATTCAATCTGTTTCGAAAGTATTTAATTTGGGATTAGCAATTAAGGTAAGAAATGCTAAAAATAAAAAACGGCGTACAGGTAAGACCGGTGTAGATGATATATCTGAACTTATTGGTACAGAAGAATCATTTATGGGATTTAATGACCTAACACTGTATAATATTTTAGATGGTACTCAGGGAGTTCCATTTACAATAAATCCTTATATAAATGCTGGTGCTATAGCTGTAGTTAGTTTTATTACACCTAAGGGTAATCAAAGTACTATTTCTCAGTTGATTAGAAATTTTGACAACTTTGCTGGTAATGATTATAGAAACCAGGAATTATCGCTTTCTACGTTCAATAATGAAATGGGTTGGATTAAAACAAATAGAAAGTTATCACTAAAATTAAAACATTTAAGTGAAAAATTCTATAAAGAGAAAAATATAAATATACGAAAATTTAAATACTTCCAGGATAATGAGGATACACTTAGTATAAAATCAGCCTTGGCAAATTATACCTCTATGTGTTCAATGTTAGTTAATAGTAAAAAATTAGTAAATATGAGTTATACTTTAGCGAATGGTGGTGTTAATTGTAGAGGAAAAAGAGTTCTTTCTTGTGAGGAAAATAGATTTGTACTTTCCTCTATGACTTTTGGTGGTATGTACAATGCTTCAGGTGCTTGGCACCAAAAGGTAGGAATACCAATGAAAAGTGGAGTAGGAGGTGCTCTTATAGCAATTATACCAGGGCAAATGGCTATCAGCATAGTTTCTCCACCCTTAGATAAATTTGGTAATAGTGAAATAGGAACACAAGTAATTTTACATTTACTTGATAAATTAAAATACCATACTTATGATTATTGTAAAAGTAAATCTCTTGCAGTACCAAGATTATTAAGAAATAGTAAAAAACGGATGACAAAAAATAAATCAAAATTAGAGTTATTATCGGAATCTAATATTAAAAAAATAGAGGATAGTATTGAAAGAATAAAATGATTTATTACGAATTAAAGATAATTAAATTATACTTTTATATTAATAATGCCAGGTGGTTTAGCGCAATTAGTAGGAACTTCTGGAGCACAGAATAATTTTCTAGTGTCAAATCCACAAATTTCTTTTTTTAAATCAGTTTATAGAAAATATACACGTTTTTCGTTGGAACATATTATTGAAGATGCGGAGAGTAGCAAATTATCAAGAACTGAAAACACAGTAACACATATCAGAGTTCCCAGAAATGCTGATTTAGTTTCGGATATGTATCTTCTTTTTACCTTACCGTCGATTTATTCAGGTAGATATAACGATACTGTAGCAAATTATAATTTTAAATGGGTTAAAAATATATCTAGCGCATTAATAAAATCAGTTGGATTAAATATAGGTGGAACACGAATTGATACTCTTGATGGAGAATGGATGGATATCTATTGCGAGTTGGCAAATACTTTAGATGAAAAAAAATTGGGAAAAGTACTTAATGGAGATATAAAGGATTTATATGAACCCGAAAATTCACCAGGACAAAATGGAAATTATCCCCATATTACAAGCGGTAATCAACACTCTAAAAGTGATAGTTCAGGATTCAATATCGAGAAAATTGCTAATGTAACATCAAATACTGGAACAATACCATCTATATCAGGTAATACATTGAGAGTTCATTTACCTTTTTGGTTTTCGGGCAGAAGTGGACTAGCATTGCCATTGATTGCTTTACAATATCAAGTAGTTGAACTAGAGGTGACATTGGCACCTATATTTGAATTGTATACCACTTTAGAAGTTTTAAGTAGCGAAGCCTCATTTGGAAAACGGGTAAAACCGTCAACACAAAACGAATCACGTTTAGGTATAGAACAATTTGTAATAGATTCAAATTTTGTTAGTATTAGTAATGGTACCCGGTCATTTAAAAATTTTGATATAAATTTACAGTTAGAAACTACATATGTTTTTCTCGATGACGCAGAAAGAAAACGTTTTTCGGTATATGAACACGAATATCTTATTACTCAACATAATCAAGTAAGAAAACAAACTGGAATTACAAATTCTACTTATGAAATGGAAATTAATGGAATTAATCCAATTAAATATATGGTAATTGTTCCAAAAAGAACTGATTCTTCATTTAGAAATGATCACTTCAACTATACAAATTGGATTTATGAAGATATTCCTCCCTCCTCATTTGAATATCAATATCGTGAAAAATTTTATGATAATACCAATACACGTGTTCCATTTTTTACACATGGTACATCTGGTTCAACTACAAGTGATTTTACTGAAGCAAACATAAAGAATAACATTATTGATAAGGCGACATTGTTATTTAATGGTAGTAATAGATTTCACGAAACTAGTTATCAGTTTTTTGAATTTAAACAACCATTACAGCATTTTAAGAATAACAAAAAACGTGGGATATACTTGTATTCATTTTCAATAGATCCTATGAATGACCAACCTTCTGGCGCTTGTAATTTTTCATCACTGCTAAGCGTATACTTAAATTTTAAACTAAATATTATTTCATCACAGGAATACACTAATAATTTAGTACCAGTAGATTTAACAGTTTATTTAATAAATTACAATATTCTTAAGTTTGTTAGTGGTTCAGCGGGGTTAGTGTATACTAATTAATGTATATATCTCTGAATAATAGATTAAATAATATATTTCTAAGAAGTGGGGTCGGAGCAGTAGTTTCGGATTTGAATATATTAAAGTAGTTAAGTATTTGAACTATCTGTTTTCTTTTTATTTTGTTTAAAATACTTGAAATTTTAGTTATTCTATTTCTTTTTAGTAAATCTGTTAGATGTTCAAATAGTACGAGTATTTCTATTTCATTTAATTTTTTTGTATTTTTTCTTTTGATTTGTTTAGCATAAACTTTATTTTTTTTGGATTTATTTAAACTATTATTAATCTTATTTTTAGTTTTAGTTAATTTTGATGTTATTATGACAGGTGTTTTTTTCATTGATTTTTGAACCTCTTTCACCGGTTCTGGTTTAGTTATTATCAAATTTTTATTTTTCCCTTCTTTTTCCTTTTCCTTTTCCTTTTTAAATTTTGAAACTTCATTTTTAATAGATGTTAAGTTAGGTAATAAATTAGTTTTAAAGGTTTTTTTTTTACTTAGTTCTAATAATTTTTCTCTAGAAAATCTTAACTTTTCCTTTTCTTTATTTTCTTTTTTTTCATCAATTACTCTTATTTTTTTTACGGTCATAATTATTTAAAAACAATTTATATATTATTTATAGATATTGTAAAATGGATTTTTACACGTGCCACATTTGTAATACAAGAGTAAATATTAGAGATAGAGAATATCATGAAATGACATGTAATAATGCATTTAGAGAGAATGAGTTTCAGGATATGATACCTTGTGAAATTTGTGGTCGCTTAGTAAATTATAATAATTATTCGGAACATTTAAATAGATGCTATTCATTTACTAGTAATTCTGAAAATCAAGCAGATAATATACAAGAAAGGGTTGATAGTGTTATAAATAATCTACAAAACTTGCTTAATAACGATGTACATATTAATGAAAATATCATACCGATTGGTAATAATCATGTTAACGAACCAGAAAATGATATGAATGTAGATAATTCAGATGATGAAATGCCAGAATTATTAGACGATAATATAAATATTAACATAAATATTGATAATTTAAATGAATTTTCTCCCGATTCACCTGATGTAAATAATCTGTTAAATTCTCTTTTAACTAATATAATTAATACAGGATTACCGATAAATGCGGATATTGATTTTGAGAATATGAATGATTCTTACACCGAATTAACTAATTTATCTCAACAAATTGGGAATGTAGAATTAGGTATTGAAGAACCAGATAAATACTTTAAGAAATCAGTAAATATAGGATTTAAATGTCCTATTTGTTATAGTGAATGTGAAAATACGATGATTACAGAGTGTAACCATGAAATATGTGTCGATTGTACAAAGGAATGGTATTCTAAGAATAAGAAATGTGTTATTTGTATGAATGAAATAAAAACTCTGAAATAATAATCTATATTATAAATATATTAAATGCCTGGAACTACAACAGTTAACAGAAATAATAATGGTACAACTGCCGTTGGTGGAACCACAATGGCGGGAACAACTGCCGCTGGTGGAACCACAATGGCGGGAACAACTGCCGCTGGTGGAACCACAATGGCGGGAACAACTGCCGCTGGTGGAACTACAATGGCGGGAACAA
>MDSZ01081084.1_pt1 | contig 13702 bp, 18 predicted proteins | sample 811201 | NCBI WGS metagenome assembly MDSZ01 (sample SAMN05326647, study PRJNA326480) | marine metagenome | isolation source: seawater | place: Indian Ocean: North | collected 2010
AAAAAAAAGAATTTACCTTATATAGTTGTTTTAACTAATCCAACAACGGGAGGCGTTACTGCCTCTTGGGCAATGCTTGGTGATGTATTAATCGCTGAACCAAAAGCAACGATTGGCTTTGCTGGTCGAAGAGTCATACAAGACACAGTTCGTGAGACACTTCCAGAAGAATTTCAGACAGCTGAATATGTAAAAGACCATGGGGGTATCGATCTTGTTGTTGAGCGAAAGTATTTAAATTCAACTATTGGAACATTATTAAATGTTTTATTGAAAAAAGCAGAAGCTCAAGCTAAAACTGGGCTATCTAATGTCAAAGTCGATAAATCTTTACAATCAGCTAGCTAGAAATAATCTATTTAAAAAAACAATAAATTTTAATCTAAAAAGAATTAAATTAGTTTTAAAAAAATTAGGTCATCCAGAAAAAAAACTTAAAAACGTTATCAATATTATAGGTAGCGATGGCAAGTTTTCAGTGCTTACATCCCTTAAATTTTTCATCGAAGCAAATAACCAAAAAACATCAGCTTTTATTTCACCGAGTTTAAAAGATATAAGAGATCGTTTTTGGACTGGTAAATCATTTCTTTCTTATAAGGAAATATCAAATACCATCAGACTAATTTCAAAACAAAATATTAACTTAACTACATTTGAAGTTTTAACAGTAATATTTATTTTGAATGCTGCTAAGAGGAACAATCATTATAATCTGATAGAAGCTGGTGCTTTATTTGCAAAAGACTCTACTAATGTCTTCGATTTCCCAAAATTACAGGTTGTTGTTAATATAAATAAACAACATCTTAACTTTGTAAAAAAAAAAAATTTGAATGAAATTATTTTTCAAAAAGTTGGCTTTTTAAGTAATTTTACTAATATATATGTAGGAAAACAAAAGTCTCGCGTTTTAAAAAGAATAAAAGAAATTTTAAAAAGAAATTATAGTAAAAAAATTTATTCAAATAATTGGAGACTAATTAAGCGAAAGAAATTCTATTATTATAAAGATAAAAAAAACATAATCAGAATAAATACAAAATATATATACTCTAAAGGATTACTTGAAAATTTGTGCTTAGCAATAAAAATAGCTTTAGATTTAAAAATAAAAAAAGAACTAATATCTAAAACAATTCCAAAAATTAAATTTGAGGGCAGAATTGATTATTTAAAAAAAGGAAAATTGGTAAAAAAAATTAATAAGAATGAAATCCTTTTAATAGATGGCTGTCATTCAGAAGTAAGTGCTAAAAACTTAGCCGAACATTTGAGGACTATTAATTTGCCAATTTACGGAATTTGGGGAATGACTAAAAATAAGAACCCAAATAAGTTTATCAAGCAATTTGACGGAATATTTAAAAGTATATTAACTGTTCCTATTCAAAACGAACCAGCTGCAATATCCAATAAAATTTTATATAAAATAGCAAAGAAAAATAATTTTAATTGTGAAACTGCCGATAACTTTCATTTAGCACTAAAAAAGATTAGTTCTAAAGAAAAAAAAATTATTTGTATATTTGGTTCTTTATATCTCTGCGGAAATATTTTGAGTAAAAATTAAATATGCGGTTTGATAAATTCTAGCATATCCTTTTCGCCCGACGCACCCACTTTTGTTCCTAGAAGTTTTCCTTCTTTAAATAAAAGTATTGTTGGAACTCCTTTTACAGAATATTTTGTAGGTTCATTAGGTTGACTTTCAATATCATGGTAGTAGCAGTCTATTTTATCTGCCATATCATTTGATATTTTTTCAATAATTGGCTTCAGTTGCTGACAAGGGCCGCACCAAGACGCAGAAAATTGAATTAAAGCAAGCTTACTTCCTCCAATTTGATCATTAAATTTTTCGTCAGTTGAGTCTTTAAATGCCATTATCCTTAAATAAGTATTTTTTTATTTTTGTCAACTATGCAGATGAGTAATATTTTTCTAGATCTTCAACGTATGCGTTAATGTCATCTAATATTTTTAATTTTTCTGGTTGATTATCTCTCTCAAATTTGATCCTTAAAGTATCTATTTCTGAATACGTCCTAGGAATAGTGTTCCAATTTTCATTATTTGTGCTTAAAAGTTTTTTAGATATATCTTTGTGTATCAATTTAAAATCAGATTTACTCAAAACATCTGGTTTTTCCATATATATAAGTTTTTTTCCAAAATACTTTAATCTTTCATCTTTAAATTTTGAAATAACCTCAAGTTTTTTGTTCCATTCAACGCTATGAAATTCTGGCATAATTTTATTATCTTCCGTCGAGGTAAATTTAGCATAAATACTCTCTTCATTGTAAAGATCTACTTGGGATTTGGTCTGCTCTTTTTCCTCTACTTCTAACTGCTTTATAGAGGAAACTTTGTCTGCAAATTCTTTATTATTTTTAATTAATTTAGCTCTTTCTTCTAATTTCTTAACACCAATTAATTTATATTCTTCAAATCTATTGCTGTAAGAAGGATTCATTATTATTGCATGCTTATTATGTCGGACCGTCCTAATAAATTTTGGTTGTTTTTTCATGGCGGCTGTTAATTCTGAGATAGGCATATCTAAGTAAGGCGCTGGATCATGTCTCAAATCAAAGCATAACGGCCATTGGTATTTAGGATGTTGGCATATAAAAGATTGAACGTAAGGCCTACTTCTTCCGTAAAAATATTCATTAGTACAAAATAACAATTCTTTTTTTATTAACTCAAGAGATTGGTTTTTATCCATAGTCAACATACTTGCCTTCCAAACATTTGGTGCTTTTTCTGAAATCAATTTGGCAATTCCAATTGTAGCTTTTACATCTCCTATTGCATTATGGGCATCGCTATGTTCTATGCCATTTAAGGGGGCCATTTGATCCAATTTATAAACGTCGTTACCCTTTTCATTTACAGAATTCTTTAGGGTATTAGGATAATATAAATTTGCTGCTCTCGCTAAACCAAGTACATCAGCTGAAGTATTGCCGTTCGTACTTGTAATGTATGGATATTCAAGAGTTTGAAAAAGTGTACATCTTAAAAACTCTTGATCAAACTCTATATTATTAAATCCAATATAAGTAGCTTTACCCCAGCGTTTAAGAGTGTCTACAAATTGTCTTATCATTTCATAATGCGAAAGATTAGATTTTTTTAACATTGTTGGAGAAGTTTTATTTACAATTAGCGCCATTGCCTCAGGAATAATTCCCGGGCTCAATCTACAACGTGCATCAAAACGATCTAACTCTTCAAGATTATCATTGGTCAATATCGCACCTATTTGAATAATTTGTCCCCAATATTTATTGGACGAACTGGTCTCAAAATCATAAAAGACAAAATTTGACATAAAGATTTATTTTAGAACTTTTATTTTTTCTGGACTCTCTTTTAAGGTATCGCTTATTTGTTCTGGATCTTTTATATTTCCCAAAGTATTCATGATCGATCTAGCATCTCTTCCAAAGCCATCTGTTGCAGCCATGGCTTGTTCTAATTTTTTTCTAAGGTCCTTGATTCCATCAAAATGTTTCTCAAATCTAGAACTTATATTTCTCAAATCGTTGTAAATTTGTGTAGCATGTTGTTGAACTTTTAATGATTGAAAACCTAAGTAATATGATTGTAACAAAGCAGATAAAGTATTCGGACCAGAAACCGTGACTTTGTACTTTGTTCTTAGTTCATGTAATAATAATTCTTTAGTTTTTGGATCTCTATAATTTGATAATTCAGAAAATAATCCTTCAGTTGGGACATAAATTATTGCAAAATCAGTACTTCTAGGTGGAGATATGTATTTTGTATTAACTGATTTTGCTTTCAGTCTAAAAGCGGCTGCGAGATCTTTCCTAGCCTCAACTTGCGCATCTTTATCTTTATTATTGTAAGCGTCGTCAATAGCTTTGTATTTTTCAATCGGCCAATGACTGTCAATAGGCAATAAAACATCTCGGAGTTTTATTGCAAATTCAACTGTCTCTGAAGTGTCGTCTTTCATTTTTGCGTTGGCAATAAATTGAGATGCAGGTAACAAATCTTTTAATAAAGCTCCTAATCCCAATTCACCCAGTGTTCCATAAGATTTAACTCCACTTAGAATTCTGCTAAAATTATCCTGACTTTTATTTAGTTCGCTTACCTGCTGATTAAAAACTGAAACTTTCTCATCTACTTTTGTAAGAGCGCCTGTCATATCTTTTGCTATCTCTTTGGACATTGATCCAAAAGATTGATTAAATGTGTCCTTTAATGCGTTAAATTCCTCTTTTACACTCAAAGCTGAGTTTTCATTTTTTTCGTTATTAAGCTTTCGATAAAAAAAATAAATTACACTGATATTTAAAAAAATTAATAAAATAACTATTAGTAATAAAAACGAATCCATAATGTATTATACTATAAATTAGTAAGATTTTACTTTGTGATTTTGTTCACCCAACTTATCAATTCCAAGTTTAATAACATCACCATTTTTCAAAAAAACTGGGGGTTTCATATTTTCTCCAACTCCCGGTGGTGTTCCAGTACAACAAATATCGCCAGGATGTAAGCTCATACAGTGACTCATGTACGATACTAGCTGTTTAATATTAAAAATCATTTCTTTGGTATTTCCAGTTTGCATCCTCTTGTTATTGACATCTAAAAACATATTTAAGTTTTGGTAATCTAAAAGCTCATCTTTTGTGAGAATGTAGGGACCAATTGGACCAAAAGTGTCAAAACCTTTTCCTTTATCCCAAGTTAGTCCTTTATTTTTTTGAAAGTTTCTTTCACTAACATCATTTACTAGAAAAAAACCTAAAACATAATTTAAGGCATCCTCTTCAGTTACATACAAACATTTTTTCCCTATAACGAATCCTATTTCTACTTCCCAGTCAGTATGATTTGAGTTTTTAGGAATAATAATGTCATCGTTTGGACCAGTTATGCAATTTGTAAATTTTGAAAATATTATAGGTTCTTTTGGAATTGGTAAATTTTGTTCCTCCGCATGATCTTTAAAGTTTAATCCTATACCTAAAAACTTTGAAGGGTTTGATACACAAGCTCCAATTCTTGAATTTTTATCTAATTTTGGAAGTTTACTGATATCTAAATTTTTAATTTTATTCAGTAAATCAAAATTGAGGGTACTAGGATTTAAATCTTCGATTATTGAAGATAAGTCTCTAAAGTCATTGTTATCATCAATTATCGCTGGCTTTTCTTTTCCACTGTCCCCAATTCTACATAGCTTCATATTAGACCTTTTAATTAATTTTACTAATCATTTAAATCAAATACTTAACTCAAATTCAATGTAATATTAATTTGATTTTTTTTTTAATAAGCTTGAAGTTTTAAGCTGTCCACAGGCTGCCATAACATCATCACCCCTACTTCTTCTAATAAAAGCCATATACCCTTTACTTTGTATAAATTTTGAGAATTTTTCAATATTCTCTCTACTTGTTGGTTGATATTTGACACCTGGCCATGAATTGAACTCAATAAGATTAACTTTGCTAGGAAACTGAGACATTATCTTCACCAATTGATTTGCACTATTTAAATCATCATTAATATCTTTTAGCATTACATATTCTAAAAAAATCGGCTCCCTTACAACTGATGTATAATATTTTAATTGTTTAATCAGCTCCTTGATTTTAAATTTTTTGTTAATTGGCATTATGTCTTCTCGCAATTTATCATTAGGAGCGTGCAAGCTTACTGCCAAATAAGTTCCAATCTCGTTAGCCGCTTCCACAATTTTATTTGCTATTCCAGATGTTGAAACTGTAATTTTCTTGTTGCCATAATTCAATCCGTTCTCGTCTTTCAATATTTGAATTGCTGTCTTTAAATTTTTCATGTTAATTAAGGGTTCTCCTTGCCCCATAAAAACGATATTTGAAATTATTTTTTGGTCACCCCAATCTTTAAGAACATCTTTTACTAACATGACTTGATCAATAATTTCTGATGCAGATAAATTTTTTACCAATTTTTGAGTGCCTGATCTGCAAAATTTACATGTCAAACTACATCCAACCTGAGAAGAAACACAAATAGTTCCTCTGGTTTTTTCTGGAATATAAACACATTCTACCTCGTTCTTATCTTGTAACTCTACTAAAAACTTTATTGTCCCATCTGTTGATTTATGCATTTTGACGATTTTTGAACTATTTATGAAGAAATATTTTGAAAGTTTTTTTCTTAAATCTAATGGAATAGTAGAAAAATTTTCAAAATTATTTAATCCTTTTTGATAAGTAGCTGTAAAAATTTGTTTTGCACGCATATTTAATTTTTTTTCCTCTATCCCAATAGTTTCACTTAAAAAAGATTTTAAATTTTGATAATTAAAATTAAGTAAGCTTTCTTTCATTGATATTAAGAGAAAAATTTAATCTTCAAGAGGGGCATTGTAAAGCCCCTCTCTAAAAAGGTTAAATTGTGCCAGAACTTTTTCTAATATGCTTAAGAACTTTTCCAGCGTTTTTACCTTGTTTAATAGTATAGCCACTTGTGCCGTGTGCGTTAGCATCAACAGCTTTGACTGACTTACGTAATTGCTGAATAAGTTTAGCCTCTGACTTTTTTCGGCTGAACTCATTAAGCAAATGTGTATATCTTTTAATCATCACATCTCCTTTTCAACCTACTTTGTAACTCTTTATAGAGTCCTGCATGTAGATGCAGAGTCTTTTTTTCCATGACATATGGATAAGAGAACATTATTATGAGCCTATATACTTTGTCAATAGTCTTAAAAATGACCAATAAAACCTTAGGTATAATAATTATAGTTTTTGGCATCATAGCGCTTTTTAGCGAGCAAGAATTTTCGTGGGTAGTGTCTGCGATATCTTTGGGTGTTGGTGCTGGTATTTTTTTTTGGAAAGATACAGATAATGAAAGTAATTTAAAAAAATAAAATGTCTAAAAAAATATTTATTATTTACGGCCACCACAACATTCACGAGTCTTTCAATGCTTGTATAAGAGATACTTTTATTGAGGAAGCTAAAAAATGTGGGCATGAGATTGATCTGATTAATTTACACGATGAAAAAAAACTTGATTTTTACGATGGCACTCCACCAAATGAACAGGTTTTAGATTATAGAGAAAGACTTGAAAAAAGTGACATTATGCTAATGATCTCGCCTTGCTATAATCTGAGAGCAACAGCAATTTTAGAAAATTGGATAGACCTTGTTTTAGCACCTAAGTGGTTTTTTGCTTTTAAAAGAGTTGTTGGAAATTGGGGTTACCCAGTAGCAGGCGCAATGAAAAATAAGTTAGCTATTATGTCATTAACTTATGGTGGAAACATTTTTTCAATTCAAACTTGGTTTCAGAATATGCCATTTAGGCGTATTAAAGCTGGGGTGCTAAAACTAGGTGGAATGAAAATAAAATATTTAAGATTTTATGAAGTTTTGCCTGGAATGACCCATGAAAGATTTACTAAACACATGGAAAAAGTTAAGAAGTTAGTTAGACAATTATAACAATTTAACTTCAAGTAAAAATTATATATACAGTCATTATGTTGGAAAAATTAAAAAATTGGATGATAGATAGCGCAAATATAATGTTTGATGATTCTAAATCAGATTTAAGATCTTTGCCCAAAACAGTAAGACTTCAAATATTAATTGTTTTGTCATTTATTTGGTCCACGGTTTTCAGTCTTTACGTTTTTAGTTTAACTACTTTTATATGGGGTTGGGCAGGAGTAATAATGGCTCATGTAGGTTTAATAATTGCTGTTTATATTACTTTTAAATTTTTTCATAAAGCGAAAAAAGAAAGAGAAAGTGTTTTTGAAACTGGTAATTATAATCCAGCAAAAATATTTGTTGTTTTTTTTATAGTTTTTTTTATTTTTATATTTACTAAAGGTGTTGAGGTTTTAACAAAAACAAATTCGTATAATATTCCATACTCTGGTCCAGATACTACAGTGATTGAGAGAATTAAAAGATTTGTAAAATAATCAAATCTTATTTAAAATCAGTGAATGTCAAAAAGATATAGCGGTAAAAGTTTTAAGGACTCAAGTGTTATGAAAAAGCCAAAACTAAGCTTGAAAGAAAAACGTAGGCTTAAAAGAGAAAAGAAAAAAAAATTATGTGTGGACGTTACGTAATATTGAAACCAGTTTCTAAAACTTTAAATTTTGTAAAAAAAAATATTAAAGTTGAAGATAATAATAATTATAATGCTCACCCTTCACAAAAGTTGCCTATTATTAAATCATATACAAATGGTAAAACACTAGAATTATATGAGTGGGGTCTTACACCTGAATGGTCTAAAAAGATAGAAAAATTTTCTCCTTTGATTAATGCGCGGAAAGAAACTCTGCTTGAAAAAATTACATTTAAAAATTTGATTAAAACTTCAAGATGTATTGTGGTTGCAGATGGTTATTATGAATGGAAAAGAGAGGAAAATATAAAGAAACCTTTCTACTTCACAAATGAAAATAATGGATTAATGTATTTTGCTGGTATATTTCTAAATAATCAATTTTGTATAATTACTAGAGAAGCAACAGAAAAAGTTAGCGTTATTCATCATAGAGAGCCAGTAATAATAAACCAAAGTCAGATAAATAATTATTTGAATATTAAAAAAGATGCTATCTCAGTATTAAATGCTATTAAACCTCCAAGTTTAAAATTTCATGAGATATCTAAAGACGTTAACAATCCAATTAATAATGATCCTTCTTTATTAAAAATGGTAAACTAAATGAACTCTATTTCTATAGTTCCTGGAAAAAATAATGTTGGTGCTTATATTAATAATATTAACCTTAATAAATTAGACCAAAATTTAATTCAAAACATCAAAGATACGCTTAATAAATATGGAGTTATCTTTATTCAAAAACAAAGTTTAAATTCAAATTCATATCAAAATTTTGCAAGATCGATTGGGAAATTAGTTGAATATCCTAGATTAAAAGGGCTAGAGAATTATCCGTATATTAATGTTCTGGAAAGAAAACCCACAGACAAAAGTTTAGCTTTTGGCGGTTCGTGGTTTCACCAAGATACCTCATATTTAAAAAAGGAAAGACCTAGGTATACGATGTTAATGGGAATAGAAATTCCGGAAGGTCAGGGAAATACTATTTTTTCGTCTGGTTTTAATGCTTATCAAAAACTTCCAGAGGATATTAAAGTCAAAATTAGGGATGCTAAAGGAATTTTTTCTTCTGCTGGTCCTATTAGTAAAACTAGACTGGAATTAGAACGAAGAGCTGGAATAAAATCTTCCAAAGTAATGGAGGCGGAACACCCAATAGTACAAGACGTAAATGGAAAGAAATCTTTATATATTTCGCCAGGTCATCTCATTAAAATTAAAAATGTTAAGAATGGAGATAATGAAAAAATTAAAGATTTTCTAATAAAGCACATAAATAAAGACAGATTTATTTTTTCCTACCAGTGGTCTAAAGGGGATCTCGTACTTTGGGACAATCTAAGCATAATGCATAAAGCTAGTGAAGTTAAAAATTGTAGAAGAGTAATGCATCGAATTACAATAAAATGAAATTATTTTTTTAAAATAGTCAAATGACCCATTTTCCTTTTATCCTTAATAATTTTTTTTCCATAATCAAAAAAATATTCGTTAGTGTCAAAAGATTTACTTCTGTATTCATTAATTTCATTTCCTAAAATATTATTCATTTCTGCATTAGCTATTTTTTTAACTTCTTCTTTTTTAAGTCCACATACAGCTCTTATATGATTTTCAAATTGACTTATGTTAAAAGCATTAATTGTTAGATGTCCTGAATTATGAACTCTTGGCGCAATTTCATTAGCTAATAAATTGTCACCTTTATCTATAAAATACTCAACACACATTGTTCCAACATAATCTAGTTTTTCTGCAATTATTTTTGCATTTAATTTAGCTTGTTTTGAAATCTTTGGATCTATTTCAGCTGGAATTTTTGAATTTTTTAAAATTTGATCTTTGTGAATATTTTCGATGGGTTCGTAGGTAAAATATTCACCATTTTTAAATCTTGTAATAACTACTGAAATTTCTTTTTTTAAATCTACTTTTTTTTCCAAAATATAATCTTTTGGAAAGGCTAAATTTTTGTCTATATCTAAAGAGGACTCAATTATAAACTGCCCATGACCATCATAACCTAATGTATTTGTTTTCAAAATTGCTGGTAATAGTTCTTTGTTTTTTTGTATATCTGAAGCAAATTTAATACTAGACCAAATAGTGGTCTTTATACCTAGATTATTGAGAAATGTTTTTTCTAACTCTCTATTTTGAATTACTTTATTAATATCGGGCTTAGGTATAACTTCTTTTTTTTTATTTATTTCTCTTAAAATTTCGACTGGAATATTCTCAAATTCAAAAGTAACTACATCTACTTTACTTATGAATTCATCAATTTTTTCTAAATTATCATACTTAGAGAATATAAATTCATTACAAAAATTTTGAGCTGGCCCATCTTTATCATCAGAAATTACCACAGTTTTAATATTAAGTTTTTTGGCAGCATTACATAACATAGAACCCAACTGTCCAGAACCAATTATGCCAAGAGTAAGTTTTTTTGACATTTACTAGCGAGGTTTTTTTTTAATTGAATTTTTTTGAATTTTTTTCCATTTAATTAGATTAGATCTAATTTTTGAGTCGAATGTACCAATAATTTCGGCAGCATATAATCCTGCATTAAAAGCACCGTTTATTGCCATAGTTGCAGTTGGGCATCCTTTGGGCATCTGAACTACAGAAAGTAGACTATCTAAACCCTTTAAATTTTTACTTTCTATAGGTACTCCAATAACTGGAACAGTAGCTAGTGATGCGACCATCCCAGGTAAATGTGCTGCCCCACCTGCGCCTGCAATAATCACAGCAAATCCTTTATTATAAGCTGATTCTGAAAATTCAAACATTCTCTTTGGAGTTCTATGAGCGGATACAATCGATACTTGATATGTGATCTTTAGAATTTTCAAGATTTTTTCGCAATCTTTCATAATGGTGTAGTCCGATTTTGACCCCATTATGATTGCGACTTTATTATTTTGTTTCTTGATTTTCACAAATCAACTTAACAATTTTAAATATAAAAACAATAGAGTTTTCGTTTCTTTTTTTGGACTAATTTATGCCAATCTAAATACAGATTTTTGAAATATATTTAGACCATGAAAATAATATCATTAATATTTGTAAGTCTTTTATTAACTAATTGTGTAGGCGGTAATACAGCCCAAGTAAAATTCGGACAGCGTTGTACTGCAACGGACACTAACCAATTACAAGAAAAATCATATATTTGGTTTGTGAGCAGAGATGCACTTGAAGATTTCGATAAAAGAATAAATAAATCAAATTGTTTGGGTAGTTAAATTTATTTTTAATTTTTACAATTTATGATAATAAGGGGTAAATGAATTTTTCACTACCCCTTATTATAGCTTGCTTAATATTAATATCATTTCTAATATTTTTTCCTTTGGTGGTATCTTTTAAATCAGAAAAAAGGGCAAAATCTGAATGGGAAAAAATTAAAGATTATGGCAATAAAATTAATGAAAAAACTAGAAGAAAAAACTGAAAATAAAGATGGCGCAATTTTTAGTTTTTTTTTTATTTCTTCTATTTATAGGTACAAGTAGCTCCGGAATGGAAAAAAAACCTAATCATCATCTGCCAAATGGAACCTTCCAAAATCCTGAGGGTTCACCTGTGCGTGATCCAAATATAAAATGGTCTTATAAAATTTTTAATGAGGAGAGAAAAAAAATCAAAATTGAAATACCAAAAGATCACGTTATTCCTAGAGAGCAGGTAATAATTAATTTAAAAAAAAATTCAAAAAACGATTATATTGCATGGATTGGACACGCAACATTTATTATTAAGTTAGGTAACACGACTATAATAACTGACCCACTATTCTCAAAAAATGCAGGTCCGTTGATTTTTGGACCTAAAAGATATGTTAATCCTGCAATTAATTTAGAGGATATTCCAAAAATTGATTTGCTTTTATTAACTCATAACCATTACGATCATCTTGATGCAAGTGCTTTAAGAAATTTCCCCCACAAAAAAACAAAGGTAATAATTCCCTTACGATTATCAAAATACTTCAAACTTTTTAATGATGTAAATGAAATTGATTGGTACGAAAAAATTAAAATTAACAAAGAAATTCAAATTACTTTATTGCCAGCGGTTCATTGGTCAAAACGAAGTTTATTTGATACTAATAAAACTTTATGGGGGAGTTTTTTAATTGAATACAAAAATAAAAAAATTTTATTTTCAAGTGACACTGGTTATGGAAATGTATTTAAACAATTAGGAAAAAAATATGGCCCGATAGATTTAACTTTTATAAACATTGGTGCTTATAATTTTTTTCCTATGATGCCGATTAAAGATAAATCTATATATCATACTAACCCAGAAGAAGCGCTTAAAATTGGAAAAGATTTAAAAAGTAAAAAGATTATAGGAATGCACTGGGGAACAATAGTTTTATCCTTGGAACCTATAATGGAGCCTGCTAAAAGATTCAAAGAAAATGCATTAAATTTTGGATATAGAAAAGAAGATGCAATTATATTTAAAATTGGTGAAGTTAAAAAACTTTTGGAATTAATTAACTAGCTTTTCTTTTATTTCTCTCTCTATCTAATAATTTTGTAAGCGAGTCTACCATTGTATCTGATGCTCTGAAAATTTCATTTGTTTTAAATTCATGAGAAATATTTTTTTCTGGGTTTGTCTTATCTTCTATAATAATACCTTCATCCGGGGAATTATTTTTAAGATAAATCAAAATTAACCAATCTTCATCTGAAGCGTCATCCCACTTTATAAAAATTTCTCCTGTCTCAAAACGTCTGTCTATCACTCTCATTATACTAAGATATTTTGGGATATATTTTTTATTTATCTGAAAACATAAACTGTGAGAAGATCTGTAAAAACTCTCTAAAGCAAACTCAATTTTTTGTCTTTGCAGATTATAAGTTCTCTCCTTCTCAAGTAAAACTGCTCTATCATCACCCTCTTCAACTTTTATTCCAAGTTGTTCAACTCTCTCTCTTATTTTTTGATCTCTTAAAGCCTGATACTTTTCTTTAATTTTATCAATTCGAAGCTGTACGTCTACATAAGACTCTCTTTGTTGAGAAAGCACAAATTTTTCTAGATTTTTTATTTCTAATGCTTCACGTTTTCTAAATTGTTCAATTTTTTTCTCTAATTTAATTTGTTCTAAAAATTTTCTTTGTTTATCCGCTTGTTCTTTCCTTACTTCGGCCTGCTCTTGTCTTATAAACTTTTGTAACTCCTTTTTTCTTTCCTTATTGAGTTGAATTTCACTTTTTAATTCTAATTCTTTAGCCTTTAATTCTTCATTAAGTTGGGTCTTTAATTTTTCTTGTAAATCTTTTCTTTCTTTTTCTATAGCTTCAATCTTTAAGGCTTTCTGCTTTGCTCTTTCTTCTTGTACTACTTTTTTAATTTCCTCAACTTTTTTTGATATTCCTTGAAAAAATCTCAAAAGCAATTGATCAAGATCAAATCTTAAAAAAATAAATGATTTTAATTTTTCATTTACCTTAATCAAACTTATTACAAATTTTCTTGTTTTTGAACTTGGGTTAATTCTCTTTTTTTT
>MDSZ01102237.1_pt1 | contig 13701 bp, 9 predicted proteins | sample 811201 | NCBI WGS metagenome assembly MDSZ01 (sample SAMN05326647, study PRJNA326480) | marine metagenome | isolation source: seawater | place: Indian Ocean: North | collected 2010
CGACGAGCCCGGCTATGTTGGCGGTAGCGGCCTGGTACTGCTGGTCGAGGACCAGACCGAAACCCAGATGCTGGAAGAAGAGCTGATGCATTCCGAGCGCCTGGCCTCAATCGGTCGTCTGGCTGCCGGCGTTGCCCACGAAATCGGCAATCCGATCACCGGCATCGCCTGTCTGGCGCAAAACCTGCGCGACGAATCGGAACAACCGGAATCACGCGAAGCCGCCGAGCAGATCCTCGACCAGACTCGCCGGGTCTCCCGGATCGTGCAGTCACTGGTCAACTTCGCCCACGTTGGCAGCCGCCACCAGAACCCCAACGAGCCGGTCGATCTGGCGGCCTGCACCAACGAGGCGATTCACCTGCTGTCGCTCAACCGCAGGGGGCCGGAGGTCAAGTATGTTAACCTGTGCCGACCCGAACACATGGTAGCCGGTGACGCCCAGCGCCTGGTTCAGGTCCTTATCAACCTGCTGGGTAACGCACGGGACGCCAGCACTGATGGCGACAGCATCACCATCGCCACCCAGGAAAACGAACACCAGGTACTGCTGCAAGTAGAGGATCAGGGCAGCGGCATCGACAAGGACATCATGGATCGGCTGTTCGAGCCGTTCTTCACCACCAAGGACCCAGGGACAGGTACCGGGCTCGGATTGGCACTGGTCTACTCCATTGTCGAAGAGCATTATGGCCAGATAACCATCGACAGCCCGGTCGACCAGACAACCCGGCGCGGCACTCGCTTCACCATTACCCTGCCGCGCTATAGCATGAGCGGTAACGGCGCCCCTGCCTGATGCTGTAACAGGCGCCGTCACCTGTGAGGTAACTATGTCAGACATTCTGGTTGTTGAAGACGAAGCCATCATCCGTACGGCATTGAAACGGTTGCTGGAGCGCCACCACTACCAGGTAGAGGAGGCCGGCTCGGTCAGCGAGGCCGTCGAGCGACACGATCTCGAGCGCTTCAAGCTGATCATCAGCGACCTGCGCCTGCCGGGCGAGCCCGGCACCGAACTCATCCGCCGTGCGCCGAACACGCCCGTGCTGATCATGACCAGCTACGCCAGCCTGCGCTCGGCGGTCGACTCGATGAAGCTCGGCGCTGTCGACTACATCGCCAAGCCGTTCGACCATGACGAAATGGTTGAAACCGTGCAGCGCATTATTGCCGCCGGCGACCAGCGCAAGCAGCAGAGCGGCGCGACTCCTACGCCAGAGCCGGCGCCCAAGGCCACCACGGCCAGCACCGATGGTGGTGGCCAGGATATGGGTATCATCGGCGCCTGTGACGCCATGCAGACTCTTTTCAAGCGCATTCGCAAGGTCGCGCCAACCGACTCGACCGTACTGATTCAGGGCGAGTCCGGTACCGGCAAGGAGCTGGTTGCCCGGGCCATGCATGAACAATCCCAGCGCGCCAAGGCACCGCTGATTTCAGTCAACTGCGCTGCCATTCCGGAAACCCTGATCGAGTCTGAACTGTTCGGCCATGAGAAGGGTTCCTTTACCGGCGCTACCAGCAACCGTACCGGCCTGGTCGAGGCGGCCGACGGCGGCACCCTGTTCCTTGACGAGATTGGCGAGTTGCCGCTGGAGGCTCAGGCGCGATTACTGCGGGTGCTGCAGGAAGGAGAGATTCGCAGGGTCGGCTCGGTGCAGTCGCACAAGGTCGATGTGCGTCTGGTGGCCGCCACCCACCGCGACCTCAAGACCATGGCGCGACAAGGTCTGTTCCGTGAGGACCTGTATTACCGCCTGAACGTGATCGAGTTGCGCCTGCCGCCACTGCGCGAGCGCGGCCGGGACGTGATGCTGATCGCCGAGGCGCTACTGCAGCGCGCGGCACGCAACATGAATATGGAAGGCCTGCACTTCAGCAGGGACGCAGAGCGCGCAATCCTCGCCTACAGCTGGCCGGGCAACGTGCGCGAGCTGGAGAACGCAATCGAACGTTCGGCCATTCTCTGTGATCACGAGGAAATTACTGCCGACCTGCTGGGCATTGAGCTGGATGCCGAGATCGAGCGTGCTTCCGAGGCCGCCAACGCCCTGCAAACCATGCAGAACGAAGTAACCCCCGGGCAGGAACCGGCCGAAGACCTGTCACTGGAAGACTACTTCCAGCACTTTGTACTGGAGCATCAGGACCACATGACCGAAACCCAGCTGGCACACAAGCTCGGCATCAGCCGCAAGTGTCTGTGGGAGCGTCGGCAGCGCCTGGGTATTCCGCGCAAGAAAACTGCCAGCACCTGATTTGCCCTCCCTGCAAGGCTGCCGGCAACGTGCAGCCTTCCCCTCTGGCTCTATCCAACCCTGCTCAGGGCCGTCCTTAGCCCGCCAATGTGTTACCTGTTACCGGGAAAGTTCCCGCAAAACTGTTACCGCACCCCCACACAGAGGTAACACTTTAGTCCAATTGGAGGTAACACCTTGGGGGTAACACAGGGTAGGAAAAGACAGGAAAATCACAAGTCACTGATTTTAAACGAATTTAAAAAGTTGGCACGCGGAATGCTTTATATCTGGCACAACAACAATAAAAACCAAAACACATAACAAAAATAACATTCGACTCCACACACAATAAAAACAAGACGTGAGAGACGCAGCAAACTGATTTTTTTGGAGAATAGCAGTCGATTTGCGAACAGGATGTTCGGTTGGACAGAGAAGAATAAAAGTTGCTCAAGCAACCCACCGTCCAAAGCCAGCAACAGGCCACTTCGAACCTAAGCTTCCAAAGCAATCCGTTTGTTTTGGACAACCCGAGATGGGTCAGTCGCAAAGCGGTGACTACCGCTTCAAACAAACAAGAAGAACAGCTCTGATAAAAACAATAATAAAAAACCATTAGGGGGAGTTAACCACTCCCCTTGAGCTTTCCCCCCTCCTGATTCTCCGTTGCCCATCCCCCTGATTTCTTACCTTTCCCGACAATTCAGGCTAGAATGCACGTCAATCGCGGCCAACAGGCTGCATGCGCGTCCGGCCCAACCGCCTGTTGCGCGACCCATTCACCAGCGCTACCGTGCAGGTCAACAGGCAGAGCGACCGCTCACGCTGATCGGCAGCCGGAACAACCAGCCCCTATGATTCGAAAGCTGTTGCAGAAAATACCCTCTCCCTTCGGCCACCCTCAGCGCCGCCGAACTACGCCGAGCATTATCCCCGCCAGCCAGCATTCGCTACGCCGTGAGCGCCTGAGCAGGCACGCGGTCAGCGTGGTTGAACGGCTGCAGCAGGCAGGCTATCAGGCCTTTCTGGTGGGTGGCTGTGTGCGTGACCTGCTGCTCGATATCACCCCGAAGGACTTTGACGTCGCCACCAGCGCCACTCCCGAGCAGGTCCGCGCAACGTTCCGCAACGCGCGCCTGATTGGCCGTCGCTTCAAGCTGGTCCACGTGCATTTCGGGCGGGAAATCATTGAAGTCGCGACCTTCCGCGCCAATCACGAAGCCGAAGCATCGGAGGAGCAGTCCCGCCAGAGCGAATCGGGCCGACTGTTGCGCGACAACGTGTACGGTACCTTCGAACAGGACGCCCAACGCCGCGACTTCACGATCAACGCGCTCTACTTCGACGTGACCAGCGGCCAGATCCACGACTTTGCCAACGGCGTGCATGATATTCGCAACCGCCTGATCCGTCTTATCGGTCAACCGGAACAGCGCTACCAGGAAGACCCGGTGCGCATGCTGCGCGCCGTACGCTTTGCGGCCAAGCTGAACTTCGATATCGAGCAACATACCGCAGCGCCCATCGAATCGATGGCACCACTGCTGCACGACATTCCTGCAGCACGCCTGTTCGATGAAAGTCTAAAGCTGCTGATGAGCGGCCAGGGCCTGGCAACCTTTGACCTGCTGTATCAATACGATCTGGTAGCGCCGCTGTTTCCGGATACCGACGACGCTATCCTTGAACGCCCTGACTACACCCTGCAGCTGGTTCGCCAGGCGCTGCGCAACACCGACGAGCGCATCGCCCAGGACAAACCGGTTACCCCTGCGTTCCTGTTTGCAGCCCTGCTCTGGCCCGCGCTGCCCGGGCGGGTGAAGTATCTGGAGGAGCAGGGTATCCCGGCGATACCCGCCTATCAGCAGGCCGCCCACGAGCTGCTCGCCGAGCAATGCCGCCATACCGCGATTCCGAAGCGCTTCAGCATTCCCATGCGGGAAATCTGGGACATGCAGCCACGCCTGGAGCGCCGCAGCGGACGCAGGGCAGACCAGATGCTGGAGCATCCGCGCTTCCGGGCGGCCTACGACTTCCTGCTGCTGCGCGAAGCTGCCGGCGAGGAAACCGATGGCCTTGGTCAATGGTGGACACAATACCAGGACGCCAACCCCGATCAGCGCCGGCAGATGATTCGCGAGCTGGGTGACGGCAGCAAAAGCAGCGCCAAACGCGCTCGCTCGCGTCCGCGCAGAAACAAGCCGCGCAAGCCGCAGAGCAACTGATGCCGCGCAGCTATATTGCCCTGGGCAGCAACCAGGGCGACCCGGTTCAGCAGGTCCAGACCGCCTGCGGCGCGCTGCGCGAGCTGCCCCGCAGCCAGCTTGTAGCCTGCTCATCGCTATACCGCAGCGCGCCCATGGGGCCGCAGGACCAGCCAAGCTACATCAACGCGGTGCTGGCGCTGGATACCGAGCTTGAGCCAGCGGCACTACTCGACAACCTGCAACGCATCGAGCTGGAGCACGGCCGGGTACGCAAGGCCGAGCGCTGGGGCCCCCGCACCCTGGACCTGGATATCCTGCTGTACGGTGACCAGCTCATCCGCACCGAGCGTCTGCAGATTCCGCACTATCACATGCATGCCCGCGCCTTCGTCCTCTACCCCCTGGCCGAGATAGCGCCCGCGCTGAAAATGCCTGACGGCACAGCGCTGGAAACGCTGCTGCAGAACTGCCCCCGCGGTGATCTGCAGGCATTGCCGTTTTTTATACAACAGCCTGGTGCGCAAACGGACTTGACACCCCCGGGCTGACACGTAGGATGCGATTCCGGTGACCAGCCAAGTGTTACCGAAATCCTGCCCGGCCAAGGCTATACTCTCGCCAGGACACCCGGCGCGAGAGCCAACCCCAACGGCGCCGAAGCGCCAAGTAACAGCCACACACTGGAATCAGTCATGCCTGACGTTACTCTGACCACGCTGAACAAACTTAAGCAAAGCGGCGAAAAGATCGTTTGTCTGACAGCCTACGACGCGACCTTCGCCCATGTCGAAAGTGAAGCCGGCGTCGAAGTCATCCTGATCGGCGACTCGCTGGGCATGGTCCTGCAGGGACACGACAGTACCCTGCCGGTCAGCGTCGCCGACATGGCGTACCACACCGCAGCCGTCAAGCGCGGCAACAAGGGTGCGCTGATCATGGCCGACCTGCCCTTCATGGCGTACGCCACCCTCGACCAGGCCCTGGCCAACAGCGCAGCGCTCATGCGCGCAGGCGCACACATGGTCAAGCTGGAGGGCGGTCGCTGGCTGGCAGACAGCATCACAGTACTGAGCCGCAACGGTATTCCGGTCTGCGCACACATGGGCCTGACGCCACAGACAGTCAACGTACTGGGCGGCTTCAAGGTTCAGGGTCGCGACGAAGCGCAGGCCCGCGCCATGGTCGAAGACGCCAAGGCGCTGGAAGCGGCCGGTGCAGCCATGCTGCTGCTCGAGTGCGTGCCGCCGGCGCTGGCCAACGCGATTACTGCTGCGGTCAGTGTTCCGGTTATTGGCATCGGTGCCGGCAGTGGCACCGATGGCCAGGTACTGGTGGTCCACGACATGCTCGGACTGTCGCTTAGCGGACGCATGCCGCGCTTCGTGAAAAACTTCATGGCTGGTCAGCCCGACATCCCGTCGGCCATGCGCGCCTACGTCGAAGCAGTCAAGAAGGTCGAATTCCCAGCAGCCGAACACGAGTTCTGAGCCCATGAACACCCTGCATACCATTGCGCAAGTGCGCGCTGCGGTTAGTCGTGCCCGCCAGGAAGGCAAGCGAATCGGAATGGTTCCCACCATGGGTAACCTGCACGCTGGCCACATTGCGCTGGTCGAGAAGGCGCTGCAGCGCACCGACTACGTGGTCGTCAGCATTTTCGTCAACCCAATGCAGTTCGGGCCCGGTGAAGACCTGGACAGCTATCCACGGACCCTGGCCGAAGATCAGAAAAAACTGCTGGAGGTCGGAGCCCATCTGGTATTCGCCCCCAGCGCGAGCGAGATGTACCCCGAGGGCATGGACGGCCATACCCGGGTGAGCGTGCCGGTGGTTTCGGAAGGATTATGCGGAGCCAGCCGCCCAGGCCACTTCGAGGGTGTGGCGACCGTTGTCAGCAAGCTGCTGAACATCGTCGGCCCCGATGTCGCCGTGTTTGGTCAGAAGGACTACCAGCAGCTCGCGGTCATTCGCAAGATGGCGCAGGACCTCTGTCTGCCGGTGAAGATCATGGGGCATCCGACCATACGTGCCGAGGACGGCCTGGCGCTGTCCTCGCGCAATGGCTACCTGACCGCAGAGCAGCGCGCCGTTGCGCCGCTGCTGCAGCGGACCCTGCAGCAGATTGCAGCGCAGGTGACCTCGGGGCGTACCGACTATGCGCAGATCATCAACGAGGCCAGTCAGCAGTTGAGTGCCGCCGGCATGCGCCCGGACTATCTGGACCTGCGAGATGCCAGCAACCTGTCACCGGTAACCGATCAGACCCGCGATCTGGTGGTGCTGGCCGCCGCCTACCTCGGCACCACACGCCTGATCGACAACCTCGAATTCAGCCGCTCCTGAGCGGCTGTCCCCTCTCTTTTGCGGGCCCATGGCCCGCCGATTTGACGCCCGCCTCTCATACCAAAGAAGGGTTGTCTTGCCCCCCTCTGATGGCCGACGCTAAATGGCCTAGACTGATCGCACAGCCCCAACGGCTTTGTCGGTCCGGAATCTCTGCTGCAGCACCGGAATGACCCTCTTCAGGGCCGGCTGACAAGAGACTGCCTGAATTCAATAACAAGAGGGGAATACCCATGTACGCAATCGAAAACCACAAGGTGTCCGAGTCCGCTCGCGCGCATACCCACCTGGATGACGCGACCTATCAGCGTATGTACAGGCAGTCGCTTGAGCAGCCCGACCAGTTCTGGGCCGAGCAGGCCGAACGCTTTCTGACCTGGGACAAGCGCTGGAGCAAGGTACACGAAAGCGATCTGAGCAAAGGTCAGGCTGCCTGGTTTATCGACGGCAAGCTCAACGTCAGCGTCAACTGCATTGACCGCCACCTGGCCGAGCATGGCGACGAGATCGCCATTATCTGGGAAGGTGACGACCCGAGCCAGGATGCCCGCATCAGCTACCGCGAACTGCACGACAAGGTCTGCCGCCTGGCCAACGTGCTGAAGGCGCGCGGTGTCAGCAAGGGTGACCGTGTCTGCCTGTACATGCCGATGATCCCCGAAGCGGCCTACGCCATGCTGGCCTGCGCGCGTATCGGTGCGGTTCACTCGGTGGTCTTTGGTGGCTTCTCGCCGGACGCACTCCGTGACCGTATTCTCGATGCCGACTGCCGTGCAGTCATTACCGCCGACGAGGGCGTGCGCGGAGGCAAGACCGTCCCGCTGAAGGTCAACGTCGAAAAAGCGCTGAAAGACTGCCCCGACGTCCACACTGTGATAACCGTCAAGCGCACCGGTGCTGACGTTGCCTGGGATGAAAAGCGTGACGTCTGCTACACCGAAGCGACCAGCGCTGCGAGCAACCAGTGTGCGCCAGAACCGATGGACAGCGAAGACCCGCTGTTTATCCTTTACACCTCCGGCTCCACCGGCAAACCCAAGGGCGTGCTGCACACCACCGGCGGCTATCTGCTGATGGCGGCAATGACCCACTACTACGTGTTCGACTATGTGCCGGGCGAGGTCTACTGGTGTACGGCTGACGTGGGCTGGATCACCGGCCATTCCTATATCGTCTACGGCCCGCTTTGCAACCGCGCGACCACCGTGCTGTTTGAAGGCGTACCGACCTACCCGGATGCATCCCGCTGCTGGCAGGTGATCGACAAGCACCAGATCAACATCTTCTACACCGCGCCAACCGCTCTGCGCGCACTGATGGCCAAGGGCGATGAGCCGGTCAAGTCGTCCTCGCGCGCCAGCCTGCGCCTGCTCGGCAGCGTCGGCGAGCCGATCAACCCGGAAGCCTGGGAATGGTATTACCACGTGGTCGGCGAGCAGCGTTGCCCGATTGTCGATACCTGGTGGCAAACCGAAACCGGCGCTGCCATGATCACTCCGCTGCCGGGCTGTACCCTGCTCAAGCCGGGTTCGGCCACCCGCCCGTTCTTCGGCGTCGAGCCGGCCCTGTACGACCCCGAAGGCAACGAACTGGAGGGACCAACCAGCGGCAACCTGGTAATCAAGCGTTCCTGGCCGAGCCAGATCCGTACCGTTTACGGTGACCACCAGCGCCTGATCGACACCTACTTCAACACCTACAAGAACGTCTACTTCACCGGTGACGGCGCCCGCCGCGATGAAGACGGCTACTACTGGATCACCGGCCGGGTCGATGACGTGCTCAACGTCTCCGGTCACCGTATCGGCACCGCCGAAGTGGAAAGCGCACTGGTGCTGCACGACGCGGTCGCCGAAGCGGCCGTAGTAGGCTGCCCGCACGACATCAAGGGCCAGTGCATCTACGTCTATGTCACCCCGATGAACGGCGTTACCCCAAGCGAGGAGCTGGTCAAGGAACTGAAGGCCTTCGTGGCCGATCAGGTTGGTGCCTTTGCCCGCCCCGAGTTCATGCAGTGGGCTCCAGGCCTGCCGAAGACCCGTTCGGGCAAGATCATGCGCCGCATTCTGCGCAAGATCGCCTGCAACGAACTCGACAGCCTTGGCGACACCTCGACCCTGGCCGATCCGGCGGTTGTACAGGATCTCATCGCCAACCGCATCGAGCACGCCTGACGCGGTTCGTCGCCCTGGTACTGCACTAATGCTGTACCAGGGCCGAGACAACTTGTCTGGAGTAGGGCGCCCCTCTATGCTTGTGCACTCGAAAAACAGTGCCTGCATAGAGGAGCCCGTTCATGCAAGAGGTCGTGATTGTTGCCGCCACCCGTACCGCCATCGGCAGTTTCGGGGGCCAGTTTGCCAAGGTACCCGCCCATGAGCTGGGTGCTACCGTTATCCGCCGCTTGCTCGACGAAACCGAAATCGATCCGGCTTCGGTTGACGAGGTCATCTTCGGTCAGGTTCTGACCGCAGGCTGCGGCCAGAATCCCGCTCGCCAGGCTGCTATCCACGCCGGCCTGCCGCACAGCGTTCCCGCTCTGACCCTGAACAAGGTCTGTGGCTCCGGCCTCAAGGCATTGCATCTGGCCGCTCAGGCCATCCGCTGCGGCGATGCCGAAATCATGATCGCCGGTGGCCAGGAGTCCATGAGCCTGTCGCCGCACATCATCCCGACCTCCCGCACCGGTCAGCGTATGGGTCATGGCCAAATGATCGACACCATGATTCAGGACGGCCTGTGGGATGCGTTCAACAACTATCACATGGGCATTACCGCCGAAAACCTGGTCGAAAAGTACGGCATCAGCCGCGAGGAGCAGGACGCCTTCGCCGCCGCCTCCCAGCAGAAAGCGGTTACCGCACGCGATACTGGCGTATTCGATCAGGAAATCACTCCGGTGAGCATTCCCCAGCGCAAGGGCGACGCCCTGCTGATCACCCAGGATGAGCAACCCCGCGCCGGTACCACTGCCGAAAGCCTCGCTGCGCTCAAGCCTGCATTCAAGAAAGACGGCAGCGTTACCGCCGGCAACGCCTCCAGCCTGAACGATGGCGCCGCTGCAGTGCTGATGATGAGCGCCAGCAAGGCCGCCGAGCTGGGCCTGCCGGTGCTGGCCCGCATCGCCTCCTACGCCAACGCCGGCGTTGATCCGGCGATCATGGGCATTGGCCCGGTTTCAGCCACTCAGCGCTGCCTGGCCAAGGCCGGCTGGCAGGTTGCCGATCTGGATCTGATCGAAGCCAACGAGGCATTCGCGGCTCAAGCCCTGGCTGTCGGCAAGGAACTGCAGTGGGACGCCAGCAAGGTCAACGTCAACGGCGGTGCCATCGCACTAGGTCACCCGATCGGCGCCTCCGGCTGCCGTGTACTGGTGACTCTGCTGCACGAAATGCTGCGCCGCGACGCCAAGAAAGGCCTGGCGACGCTATGCATCGGCGGCGGCCAGGGCGTTGCTCTGGCGCTCGCCCGCGACTGATCCCCCTTCCGGCGGCGCCTTTCAGGGCGCCGCACTTTTGCTCATCACTTATCTACACTGAACTGATCCGGGTCGGTCCGGTCATAGCCTGCGCGGCCTTCCCGTCACGGAAAGTCGCACGGGCCTGCGCCGCGCATCCGCCTGATTTGACGTTCAACCACACGAGCCCTGCATGGACAGCCAGACCAATCACTCTGCCTCCGCGCCAGCCGCTGTTTTTCTCATTGATGGCCTGCGCACGCCCTGGGTCAACGCCGCAACGCTGCAGACCAGCGGCTTTGGTCTGCTCGACCTGGCGCTGCAGTGCGGCGCACCGCTGCTGCTGCGCTGTGCGGTTCCTGCGTACCGGCTGGACAGCCTGATTCTCGCGGCGGACGGCGCATCTCAGGTACACCCCCTGCGCAAACGCCTGCGGCTGGACAGCACGACCGAGCTGTATCAATGCAGCCATGGCCTCTCGGCAGTTGCGCTGGCCAGCCAGCAGATTCGCAGCGGCGACGCCGACCTGGTGCTGGTCATCAGCGCCGATCGGCAAGCCGCACCCCAGGAGCCACTGCTGACGTCCGCCAAGCGCACAGCGCGCATGTTCGATATACAGGATGAAGACGCCAGTGCCTTCGCTGAAGCCAGTCGCCTGCGCGCTGACGATGCCGAACAGGGCGGACTCACTGCCCGTCACCGTGTAACCCTGTTCGATAGCCAGGGGCGCACGCACAACGAAGACCAGGCGAACGCAGTGGCGGGTGCCTGCGCCCTGCTGCTGGCCTCAACGGCGGGACTGCAACAGCTGAAACGCGCGCCGCTCGCCCAGCTCGGAGCCGGCACGCATGCCCAGGCACCGTCTGACTACCCGACGCTGGCACCCTTGCTGGCGTCCACACGCCTGCTGCGCCAGCAGCGGTTGTCGCTCGACGATATCGATCAATGGGAGCTGCCGGAGTCGCCTGCACTGGCACTGCTGAGCCATCTGGCCGCCTGGCAGGATGCCGATTTCTGCCGCCGTCAGCTTGAGCTGGAACAGCCCGTCGGCCGTCTGGACCCGTGCAGCCTCAACGTTCACGGCGGCAGCCTCGCCCTCGGCACACTGAGCGCGGGTGACGGCTGCCGCCAGGTGCTGCAGCTGGCGGACAGCCTGCAACGTCATGCGCTTTGCCGCGGCATCGTTTGCGATCAGCACGCCGACGGCCACGCGCGGGCACTGCTGATCAGCTACCCACAGGAGACCAGCGCATGACCGAGGCGAGCAACCCGCTCACGCTGCGCGAACGCGAGCTGGGGCCGTTCAACTATCTGGAACTGCAGCACCCTGCCCAGTCCACCTGGCGCCACTGGCGCCTGCGCCGGGACGAACGCAACGTAGCCTGGTTGCTGTTCGACCACGCCGACAGCAACGCCAACCTGCTCTGCGTGGCGGGGATGACCGAGCTGGGCGACGTGCTGGCCAGCCTGCGCCGCGACATGCCGGCTGCGCTGGTCATACGTTCGGCCAAGCCGTCCGGGTTCTGCATGGGCGCTGATCTGAAAGACTTCCGCCAGCTCGACAACGAAGCCGATGCGGTGCGGCAACTGGTCGACGCCCACCTGCTGGCCCAGCAACTGATCGACCTGCCCTGCCCGACCCTGGCTGTGCTGCATGGCGAGACCCTGGGCGGCGGGCTGGAGCTGGCGCTGTGCTGCGACATGCGGCTGGCAACGCCGGACACCCGCACCGGCCTGCCGGAAATTCGAGTTGGACTGCATCCCGGGCTGGGCGCTACCGCACGCTTGCCCGACCTGATCGACCCGATGATGGCGATGCGCATGATGCTGACCGGCAAGGCGCTTAGCGCCGAACAAGCCCACAAGGCAGGGCTGCTTGACCAGGTCGCTGCCGAGCACAAGCTCAGGCCGCTGATCGACGATGCCCTCAACGGCCGGCTGGAGCTGCGGCGCCGTAACCTGAAAGCGCGCCCGTTCCGGCTGAACTGGGTGCGCCGACTGGCCGCACTGGCTATGCGCCGTCAGGCCGGCGCCAAGGCCGACCCGCGCCACTACCCGGCGGCTGAGGCCCTGATCGAGCTCTGGCAGCGCCACGGCGGCCAGCCCGACCTGCTGCTGCACCGGGAGATCTATTCCTTCGCGCGCTTGCTCAATAGCCCGACCAGCCGCCACCTGATTCAGTTGTTCTTCCAGCGCCAGCGCCTCAAGGAGCTGGCCGCCGGCAAGGAAAGCCGTCGCCTGTCCCAGCTGCATCTGATCGGCGACAGCGAAGACGGTATTCAGCTTGCGGCACTGGCGGCGCTGGCCGGCCTGCGCGTCAGCGTTGGCGGCTCGGCAGCCAGCATGAGCGCCTGCATCGGGCAGATCCGCCGGCTGGCCCGTGACGACGCACAGCGCCAGCAGGCGCTGGACGCGCTGGTTTTTGATCCGCAGCACCACGGGGTGGCGCTGGCCGATGCCGTGATCGACGGCCAGCAGGCGGATATGGAGCAGCGCCGCGCGCAACTGCAAACACTGGAAACCAGCCTGCGCCCGCAGGCCCTGGTGCTCAGCTTCGCCGATCCGGTAGAGCCGCTGCGCGCCGCACTCGGCGATGCCGGCCGCCTGCTGGGCCTGCGCTTCGCTTCGCCAGAGCGCGGCGCCCTAGTCGAGATTGCCGCGCATAGCACCAGCCGCACTATCAGTCAGCAGCACGCCCGTCAGCTGGTCGGCCAGCTAGGCTGTCTGCCGCTGCCGGTCAGCAGCCAGCCGGGTCTGTTGTTGCGCCGGGTGCTGGCACCCTGGCTGCTGGAAGCCATGTTGCTGCTGGAGGAAGGAGCCAGCGCCGACGCCATCGAACAGGCGGCCCTGGCGTTCGGCTGCCCCCAAGGCCCGCTGGCAATTGCTGAGGGATGGGGCCTGAGCCACTGCCTGGCCCTGTTCGAGCGCCTGCACGGCGAACGCGACACCCCCTTATCGGAGCCCCCTGCCATCCTGAGCAACAGCGTCGAGCAGGGGCGCACATCGTTGCTTGCCCCCAAACGGCGCCGTTGGAAAACCGGCAAAACCCGGTCAGCCAAACTCAGCGCCGACCAGGGCGACCGGTTGCTGCTCAGCCTGCTCAATAGTGCGGTACGCGCCTGCCGTCAGGGTATTGTCAGCGACGCGGACATGCTGGATGCAGCTCTGGTGCTGGCAGGCTATTTCCCGCCGTTTCGCGGCGGGCCGCTTTGTCACGCACGCGAAACCGGACATGCGGCGATCGTGCAGCGCCTGCGTGAGCTGAGTAACGATCTCGGCCCCCGCTTTGCGCCGGACCCGGGCTGGCAACCGGTGCTCGAAGACGCGGCCCCTGGGGAGCCTTTACAGGCCGGGTAGCGGCTGGGTCTGCTGCTCGGCCCGGCGGAGCTTCTGCTGCATCTCGGCGCGCATCTTCTCGGCCAGCGGTGCGTCCAGCAAGCGGCGCAGAAAG
>MDSZ01078536.1_pt1 | contig 13700 bp, 14 predicted proteins | sample 811201 | NCBI WGS metagenome assembly MDSZ01 (sample SAMN05326647, study PRJNA326480) | marine metagenome | isolation source: seawater | place: Indian Ocean: North | collected 2010
GTTTTCTCTAATCTATCTAAATTATAAATTTTATTTTTTACAATACTTTCAAAATCATGCTCTAAAGAATTTATTGAAGATAAGTTTTTCTCATACTCCTGCCAAAGCTCGGCTGCAATACAATTATCTGAGATATTTTTGCTTTCTAACATTTTACCTAATTTAATAGTAGGATTTTCATCCTTACTGTTTTTTAAAATTAAATTTAATTCATATATAAGTTTAGGTTTAAAAATTAGTGGCCCTTTCCTAAAAGCCCACTCTATCTCTTCATCGGTTCCTAAAAAAAGAGAACGTAGCACCATACCTTTTACAACATCAGGATGTTTTTGACCATATGCAACTGCTAATGTAGATCCCCAAGATCCTCCAACTAAAAACCAATCATCAATTTTTAAAAACTTTCTTAAATATTCTATATCATCAATTAATTCATAAGTACTATTATTTTCAAGAGACCTCTTTGGCACTGACTTACCTGAGCCTCTTTGATCTACAAATACAACCCTAAAAACTTTGCTGTTAAATAATCCTTTTTGCCAATCATTGCAACCACTCCCTGGTCCTCCATGCAAAAAAATTATAGGGATGCCATTCTTGTTTCCATACTCTTCTACATAAATTAAATGTTGATCTCTTTTCATTTTATGTATTGCAAATGATTTCTTAATAGGATATAACATCGTAAATTTTGAATTTAATATGAAAAATAAAATACATCCGAACTATCATGATATTAAAGTTGTAATGACTGATGGTACTGAGTTTACTACAAAATCAACGTGGGGTAAACCTGGAGATACACTTAAACTAGATGTTGACCCTCATTCCCATCCAGCATGGACTGGAGGAGGAACGCAACTTAGAGAGAATGCAGGACAAGTTGCGAGGTTCAAGAAAAAGTTTGGTAATTTCAAAGTCTAGCAGTAATTTTTTCTAACTCTTTTCTAATATTATCAGGCATGCTAACTTTCTGTTTCATATCTTTTCTTTTTACAAAGACATGAACAAAATATCCTTCTGCACTAGCTTTATTCTCTCCAACTTTAAACAAGGATATATCATAAATTACACTACTATCTCCTATTTTAAATGTTGATAACCCAGCCTCTATTTTATCAGGATACTTTAAAGAATTTCTAAATTTACACCTTGTCTCTGGTGATATAGCAATAAACTCAGACTTTAAAGGATTATAATCGCATTTATTAATTAAAAATCTGTTTATTACAGAATCAAAAATGGAATAATATATAACATTATTTAAGTGACCAAATACATCATTGTCACCAAATCTAGTATCTACTTTTTCTAGATAAATATAGTCAGATCTAAGTTTCAATATATTTTTTTAATAAACTCCTAACTTCATTTGATTTTTCGTGCACATGAAAATGTCCGCAATTTTCAATAATATCAAAAGTACTATTTATAAAATATTTTGTTAAATTTGAGCTTCCTTTAATTGGTGTCATTATATCTTTTTTTCCACAAATAATTAAACATGGTGTATCAAAATTATTAATATTATTATCGCTAATAAAATAATTATTACATGCTTTTAAATCACGATATAAATTGTCTTCTGATGTTTTTTTCATAAGAGTATATACAAAGTTAGGAAGACTAAATCCTATTAATTGACTGCCTCTAAGTTTTGTTTCACTGGGAAGAGACCAGTTTATCATATTTATTATAGCTTCTTCTTTATTTCTTTTACTCATCGTAATTAACGATTCACTTACTTTCATCGGATATGAAACTCCTATCAAAATTACCTTATGAATATCAAATAATTTGTTTACTATGGAACTTATACATATTAGGCCTCCCATACTATGACCGATTAAAATATTTTTTTTTGAAGAATATTTTTTTATAATTTTGCTTATGTATAAGGCCATATCATCTATGGAATTAAGTCCTTTTTCAAAATTATCACCATGTCCTGGAAGACTAATAGCTAGAGTAGAAAATCCTCTGAAAAAAAAAAATCTATTAAGTAAAGCCCAAAAAGAGTAATCACATCCTGCTCCGTGTACAAATGTTATTAAAGGACTATTACTAGAAAATTTTTTATAAGTATATTTGTATTTCATTTATAAACTATATTTATTTAAATGCTTTGAATATTGCACTGTTTATATCATTAAGTATATCGTCTAAATCCTCAATGCCTACGGATATTCTAATTAAATCTTCAGAAATCCCAATTTTTTTTAATTCACTTTTTTTAAGTTGTGCATGTGTTGTACTAGCAGGATGTATCACCAAGGATTTCGCATCACCAATATTTGCTAAGTGGGATATGAGTTTCAGATTTTCTATAAATTTAACTGCAGTTTTTCTTCCCCCTTTTAAGCCAAATGAAATAATAGCTCCAGTTCCTTTAGGCATTAATTTTGATGCTAATTTATGGCCTTTATGAGATTTTAAACTTGGGTGCTTGACCCAACTAACTTCTTCTTTTCCTGATAAAAAAGAGGCTAAGTACTCGGCATTAGAAACGTGCTTCATTATGCGTGGACCTAGAGTTTCAACTCCTAACATAATATAGAATGCATTTTGTGGAGATAAAGATGCACCGAAATCTCTTAAGCCTTCAGCTCTTGCTCTAGATAGAAATGCTCCTGGACCAAATTCTTCATAAAAATTTAAATTATTATAACCTTTATAATCCTCTGTAAGGCTTTTGAATTTTTTTGTATTACTCCAATCGAAACTTCCGCTATCTATAACAGCACCTCCTATTGCAACACCATGTCCTCCTATAAATTTTGTAGTAGAATGCATAACTAAATTAGCACCGTAATCGAAAGGTGTACAGAGATACGGAGTTGGAATAGTATTATCAACTAAAAAAGGTATTTTTTTATCATTTGTAATTTTTGATATCCTTTCAATATCTAAAACTTCAAGAGTTGGATTACCTAAAGTTTCTGCAAAAAATAATTTTGTATTTTTTTTAATATTTTTTTTTATTTGGTCTATGTTAGTAGGGTCTACAAATGTAGTGCTGATGCCAAACCTTCTTAAAGTTAAATCTAATAAATTTCTACTGCCTCCATAGATTCTATCAGAAGATATTATATGATCACCTGAATTTAATAATGTTGCAACTGTTAAATGAAGAGCAGCTTGTCCACTAGAGGTGCAAATCGCTCCTATACCTTTTTCTAGTGAAGCTAATCTTTCTTCTAAGGCTGACACAGTTGGATTTGAAATTCTAGAGTATATATGACCATCTTGCTCTAAATTAAATATTGAACTTGCCTCGTTAGCACTTTTAAAGACATATGAGGTGCTCTGGTAAATAGGTAGAGCTCTAGAACAAAAATCACTATCTAGTCTCTGTCCAGCATGCAAGCTACGAGTATTAAAATTATGTAGGTTAAGGTTAATTTTTTTTTTCATGTTTATTTAAAAAATTTTTCAGCCTCTTTTTTTTGTTTAAGCCTTTGATCTATTGCATTTTCAACCATAGTTACATATGCTTGCAAGCTTTTTTTATAATCAGTTAATTCTTCTATAGAAAACTTCTCTATATTTTTTTTAATGTCTTGTTCAGAAATGAATTCTATTTCATCCATAACTGCATTAGTATATTATAATAAGTTAAATTTTTTAAGAGTTAATTATGAGAATTCCTAAAATAATGAAATGTGTTAAAATCACCAGTTACGGGCCTGCAGAAAATTTAAAATATGATACTTCTTTTGTTCCTGAAATTAAAGGTTATGAAGTTTTGATAAATGTAAAGGCCAGTGGGGTTAATAGGCCTGATGTACTTCAAAGAAAGGGTCTTTACAGCCCTCCTAAAGGCGCATCAACACTTCCCGGACTTGAGGTTTCTGGTAAAATTGTAAAAATTGGGAGCAAAGTTAAAAAGTTTAAAGTAAATCAAGATGTTTGTGCATTAGTTCATGGGGGCGGATATGCAGAATTTTGTAAAGCTCATGAAAGTCATGTTCTGAGTATACCGAGAGGATTAAATTACGTAGAGGCGGCAGGTATACCTGAGACCTATTTTACTGTTTGGTATAACCTTTTTAATATTGCTAAAATAAAAAAAAATCAAACACTTTTAGTCCATGGTGGAGCAAGTGGGATAGGGACAACAGCTATACAAATGGCAAAGCTAATTGGTTGCAAAGTAATTACTACAGTAGGCAGTGAGAGAAAAAAAAAGTTTTGTAATTCTTTAGGGGCAGATTTAACAATACTTTACAATAAAGATGATTTTTTTAGTAAAATACAAAGTTTTACCAATAATTATGGAGTTGATATTATTTTAGACATGGTGGGAAAAGAATATTTTATCAAAAACTTAAACCTCTTAAAAGATAAGGGAAAGTTTATAAGTATTGCATTTTTAACTGGGAATGATGTTAAATTAGATCTGGCATTGTTATTAAAAAAAAGAATTCTTTTAACCGGATCTACTCTCAGACCAAGAACCATAAAAGAAAAGGAAAAAATAGCAAGAAATGTAAAAAAAATGTTTTGGTCTTTATTTGAAAAAAAAACTATAAGGCCTATTATATATAAAACTTTAAAATTAAAAGATGCTTTTAAAGCTCATAGAATTATGGAGAGCAGCAGACATATTGGTAAAATCATTTTAGTTAACAGAAATTAAGGAGGAAAAATGAGTGGCCCATTAATGCCTAAATCTACGGCTGTTTGGTTAGTAGAAAATACAAGCCTAACGTTTGAGCAAATTTCTAAATTTTGTAATTTACATGTTTTAGAAATTCAAGGAATTGCAGATGGTGAAGTAGCTGTAGGAATACAAGGGAAAAACCCTGTCATGTCAGGTGAATTAACAAAAGAAGAGATTTTAAGTTGTGAAAAAGACCCTAATAAAAACTTAGAAATTATCAAAGATGTAATTCCTCTTAGCTCAAATCTAAAAAAAGGAAGAAAAAAATTTACTCCAGCATCAAGAAGACAAGTTATTCCAGATGCAATATCATGGCTTTTAAAATATCATCCTGAACTTTCTGATCCCCAAATAGCAAAATTGGTTGGAACTACAAAAAATACAATTATTTCTGTTAAGAAAAGAGAACATTGGAATATTCAAAATATAACACCTAGAGACCCTGTATTATTAGCATTATGTACCCAAAGTGCATTAACTGAAGCAATACTTAAAGCAAAAAAAAAAATAAAAAATAACAAAGATGATAACCAATAATTTTCTTAATATCTTCCAGAAAACTAAAGTTTTTTTGATAGGTGACGTTATGTTAGATCGATATGTTTTTGGAAAAATAAATAGGATTTCTCCAGAAGCACCCGTACCTATATTTTTAACAAATTCCTCCGATGAAGTATTAGGTGGATCTGGAAATGTTTTAAATAATTTGATCTCTCTAGGAGTCGAAACTTGGTATTTAAGCCTGATTGGAAAAGACAACGAAGGTTTAAAAATAAAAAATCTATTAAAAAAACTAAATTTTAAAAATCATTTTTTATTTACAGACCCATATAAAAAAACCACAGTTAAAACCAGATATATTTCTAATAGTCAGCAGATAATAAGAGTAGATGAAGAAAATTCAAAAAAAATACGTAAAGAGACTGAGAATAAATTAATTAAAAAATTTGATAGTGTGATTAAAAATAAGCATGTACTAGTTATATCTGATTATAATAAAGGTATGATAACTAAAAAACTTTGCACCCACTTTATTATGAAAGCAAAATCCTTGAATATCCCAGTAATTATTGACCCTAAAAATAAGGATCTAAATGTTTATAAAAATGCTACAATGATAACACCTAACCAACTTGAAGCAGCCGCAGCAACACAGATGGACTTAATTGATAATGAGGTTACTGAAGAGTGTGGAAAAGTACTAATAAAAAAATATAATTTTGGACAGGTTTTAATAACAAGGGGAGAAAAAGGATTATCATTAATTAAGAAAAAATCATTTTTTCACTCTCCTACTGCTACTAAAGAAGTCTATGATGTTTCAGGAGCGGGAGATACGGTGTTAGCAGTGATGGCTGCATGTATTCCAAATAAAATTAATGATAAACAATCATTGAGTTTAGCAAATAAAGCTGCAGGTCAAGTTATTGCTAAAATTGGAACATGTCCTCTTTCGATTAACGAACTTTTAGACGATGAAATAGATTCATCAAAAAATAAAATTCTTGATATTAATTCACTTTGTAAAAGATTGACTCAAGACAGGAATAATGGCCTAAAGATTGGGTTCACGAATGGTTGTTTTGATATTTTACATTATGGACATATAAATTATATAGAAAAAAGTAAACAATATTGTGATAAGTTAATCGTTGCAATAAACAGTAATAGATCAGTACGATTTTTGAAAGGGAAGAATAGACCTTTTAATGATCAGCTGCATAGGGCTAGGGTTATTTCATCTTTAGGATCCTGCGATTATGTAGTAATATTCGACCAAAAAACACCTTTATCAATAATAAAAAAAATAAAACCTGATATTATTACTAAAGGTGGAGATTATAAAAACAAAAAAATAGTGGGAGAAGATGAGATTAAAAAGTGGGGTGGGGAGGTTTTAACACTAAAATTTATTGAGGGACTTAGTTCATCTAAATTTATAGATAAATTTGGAATTTAGCTAAGTATTAATTCGTTTTCTTATAAGTCTTGTTTTGGAAAAAAGATTATATAAAAATTTTGAATCTTCTTCTTTAATTGCTTGTTCAAGCTTTGCTAAATCTTTTTTAAAAATACTTAACATATTCAAAATAGACTTTTTATTTAGTAATAATATATCACGCCACATTACTGGGTCAGATGCAGCTATTCTTGTAAAATCCTTAAACCCACTTGCTGCGTATTTAATTACTTCTTTTTTTATAGATTTCTCTAAATTTGAAACTGTTCCTACTATAGAATAGGCAATTATGTGAGGTATGTGTGATGTTATTGCTAAAACCATGTCATGGTAATCTGCTTCCATTGTGTCAACTTTCATTCCCACCAAATTCCACATCTTAATTACTACTCTTAAAGACTCCTTCTTTATTTTAGAACTAGGTGTCAAAATACAATAACCATTTTTAAATAACCCCTTAAAGCCAGATTGTGGCCCGGATTTCTCAGTGCCTGCTATGGGATGTCCTGGTATAAAGTCAATTTTATCAGGTAAAACTTTTTCTGCTATTCTAATAAGAGATTTTTTAACAGATCCCACGTCTGTGACAATTGCGTCTTTTTTTAAATGTGGAGAAATTTTTTTTATCACATTTGAAAATGCAGCAACAGGAACTCCTATTACAATTAGGTCTGCTTGATTTACTGCACTTTCATAATTGTCTACAACTTTATCAACAATTTTCAATTTTTTCAGTATTTTTCTAGTTTTATTTGTTCTACTATAAGCTATAGAGCTTTTATAAAAACTCCTTCCTTTTAGATCCCTAACTAAGGATGAATTAATTAGGCCTATACCAATAAATGAAATTGTTTGTATTTCTCTCATGTTAATTTTTTGATACCAAATTTGGGTACGCACCTAAAAATATGTACTCATCATTTTTGTATAACTTTTGAGAAATATATAGGTTATTTTTATTCAATTCTACTACTTTAATCATATTTTTATTTTTCTCACATGAGAGTGATTTATATACATAAGTATAACTGCCTTTTATATTTGGAGAGTGTTTTGATATTAGTACTAACTGCGGAATACTATTTATATCTCTTAGTTGTGGTATAGAGTCTACTATATATAAATTACTACAAGCTTTATTTATCCACCACTTAGAACGCAAAGATTTATTAGGGAAAGGTAATATAAATATAAAATTATTTTTTTTCTTTGTAATATCAAAACCTTCTTTTAGATTATCTACTATGTTAAATTGAATATTATTACCAAAGGAATTAATAATAGTTCGTTCTTCAATTTTATTTAGATTTTTTGGAATTATAAAATTTATTTTACCTTGTAAACTTATTTGATGTGTAAAAATTTGTCTCCACAAATTTAAAATATCTACTTCTTTTAAAAGATTACTTTTTTTTGAAAATAGTCTTCTTAAAATCTCAGCTTGTCTCTCTGGTCTATATAAGTCATTCTTAGTTTTGCTATGCTTTTTTACTTCTCCAATCTTAATAGCCAGTTTGGACCTATTTTTTAAGAGAGTAAGTATTTGATTATCAATTAAATCTATTTTATTTCTTAATTTATTTATATTTTTCATTTATTTGTTACTTTTTATTTTAATTCAGAGTTATTATAATATATTTATTATTTTACAGATAAATTAAATCCTAATGTTAAATTACAAAAAAAAATATCACAATATTTATAACTTTATACATAAACCAAATTTGACTTTAAAGAAAAATTTTAGACTTAAATCAGGAGAATCTATAACCAATCCAGTAGTTGCATACAAAACTTATGGAAAGCTAAATAAAAAAAAATCTAATGCCATATTAATTTGTCATGCACTTACAGGAGATCAATATGCAGCAGATATTCATCCTATTACTAATAAAAAGGGTTGGTGGCAGGATTTAATTGGAAAAAGAAAAGTGTTTGATATCAATAAATATTTTATCATTATCTCTAATGTCTTGGGAGGATGTATGGGCACTACTGGTCCTAACAGTGTAAATCCTATGACTAACAAAGTGTATGGGTTGTTATTTCCAGAGATTACTATAAAAGATATGGTGGATCTTCAAGTAGAACTTATAAATAGTTTTGGAATAGAAAAATTGTTTTGTGTGGTTGGAGGATCTATGGGAGGTATGCAAGTTTTAGAATGGGGTATTAATTACAGTCACAGAGTAAAATCTTTAATTCCAATTGCTACCTCTTATCGACATACTGCACAGAATATAGCGTTTCATGAAGCTGGAAGACAATCTATTAAAGCAGATCCCAATTGGAAAAACGGAAATTATTACCAAAAAAAAACTTTTCCTAAACAAGGTCTCGCAGCTGCAAGATCGATAGCCCATATTACGTATATGTCTGAAGAACATTTAGCTTCAAAATTTGGTAGAACCAAAAATAAAAAACATCTTTCTCAAATATTCGAAGGAAGTTTTGAAGTTGAAAGCTACTTACAATATCAGGGTATATCTTTTGTTGAGAGATTTGATGCTAATTCTTACTTGTATCTAACAAGATCTATGGATAGGTTTGATCTGTCAGAAGAGTTTAATAGTAATTTAAAAAAAGCATTCATTAATAATTCTTCTCGATGGTTAATAATCTCTTTTAATAGTGATTGGCTATTCCCGACTTCAGAAAGTAGATTAATAGTCAATGCTCTTATGGCAAATGCATGTGACGTTAGTTTTGTTGAGATAGATTCCAATAGAGGTCATGATAGCTTTTTGATAAAGGTTCCAAGATTTTATAAAATACTTGGAGGCTTTCTTTCAGGGAGCACAATTAATGACTAATGAAAGAAAAGATCACTTAATAATTTTAGATATAGTAAAAAAAAATTCTAGAGTATTAGATATAGGATGTGCAGATGGAACATTACTAAAAATGCTTAAAAAAGAAAAATATATATCTGGACAAGGTATAGAAATTGATCATAGAAAAGTAGAAAAGTGTATTAGAAAAGGTCTTTCTGTAGTTGAAGGAGATGCTAATTATGAAATAAAAAATTTTCCTGATTATTCTTTTGATTACGTTATTTTAAGTCAAACTTTGCAAACAGTATCTCAACCTAAGTGGATTTTAAATGAAATTTTTAGAATTGGAAAAAATGCTATTATTTCTTTTCCCAACTTTGGTCATTGGCTCTGCAGGCTTCAACTATTTATACTAGGTAGAATGCCTGTTACAGAAGATTTAAAACTTACTTGGTATGATACGCAAAACATACACTTGTGTACTGTTAAAGACTTTCTACAACTATTAGAAGATATGCAACTTCAATCGAGTCAGGTTTACGGCATTACAAGAAATAAAAAAATTATAAGATACAACAAAAGTTTTCTGAATATATTTGCAGCACACGTTGTACTTTTGGTAAATAAATCTAATTAAAAGCACTTTTTTATAGAAAACCTTAAAACATCAAAAACATTATCTATTTGTTTTTTATTGATTATTAAAGGAGGAGATAAGGCTATAGTATTACCAGTGAATCTTACCATTACTCCATTTTTGTAGCATTCTTCGAATACATCTCTGCCTAACGTATTATCTTTTTTATATCTATTTTCTAACTCTATTCCAGCAACTAATCCAAGGTTTCGGATATCTTTAACCATATTAAGTTTAGAAAGATTGTGTGCCTTAAGACCGAAATAATTTTCATGTTTTTTAGCATTTTCAAATAACTTTTCGTCCTTATAAACTTCCAATGTTGCGAGTCCTGCAGCACAAGCCAATGGATGCCCAGAATAAGTGTATCCATGGAACAGTTCTATTTTTTCTTTTTTATTTTTAATGAGTGTTTCATAAATCTGTGAATTAACACCTACTGCTCCCATTGGGACGGTTGCATTTGTAATACCTTTAGCCATTGTCATCATATCTGGAATAACCTTAAATCTGTCAGAGGCAAAACCCGTCCCTAATCTTCCAAAACCAGTAATAACTTCATCAAATATCAAAAGAATATTGTTTTGTGAACAGATTTTTCTTAGTCTTTCTAAATATCCTATAGGAGGCACTAAAACTCCTGTTGACCCTGCTACTGGTTCTACTATGACCGCAGCTATATTTTCACTTCCATGAAAATTGATAATATCCTGGAGTGCTTCAGCCTTCTCGACTCCATACTTTGGTTGTCCTACAGAAAAAGAATTTTTTTCAGGTATGTGAGTATGAGGTAAATGAATCACCCCATTTAACAAATTACTAAATTGATTTCTGTTTGCTACTATACCCCCTACAGAGGTACCACCAAAACCTGATCCATGATATCCACGCGATCTTCCTATCAATATTTTTTTTGATCCCATTCCTTGTGAACTAAAATATGCTAGAGCTATTTTAAGTGCAGTATCGACTGCCTCTGACCCTGAATTAGTGAAAAAAACACTATCAATATCTTTTGGTAATATAGAGGTTAATTTCTCAGCAAACTCAAAAGACAGCTTATGGCCCATCTGAAATGATAAACCATAGTCCATTTTTTCAACCTGCTTTTGTACAGCTTTAACTATTTTTTTTCTACAATGTCCTGCATTAACGCACCAAAGACCTGCTACAGCATCAAGAATTTTATCACCATCAATTGTATTATAATACATTCCTTTGGCACTTTCTAATAATTTAGGTTTTTTTTTAAACCACTTATTATCAGTGTAAGGCATCCAATAAGAATTTTTTTCTTTTCTTGATAATCTCATATTGTATTATAAATAAAAAAAATTAATTAATATGAACATAACTAAATCTATACTAAAAAACAAGAACATAGAAATTATTGCAGACGATAATACTTTAATAAACAATGACAAACTAAAAGAGTTAGTTGCAAAGAATATTGCTACTCTTGCAAAGCTAGGTGTTAAAAAAAAAAACAATGTAGCAATAGTTTTAAGTAATAGCATAGATTTTGTTGCATGCTTTTTAAGTGTTATTAATGTATCGGTATCGGCTCCTTTAAACCCTAATTATACTGAAGGAGAATTTGATTTCTATTTTAATGACCTAAAACCTAAAATTATGATCACTAATTTAGAAAGGGATCACCCCGCATTAAAGTCTGCAGAAAAGAAAAATATAAGAGTTATAGAAATAAAAAACGGTATTTTAGTTGAGCCAATTAAAAGGGTAAAAAAAAATAATGTATTTGCTAGCTATAATGATACAGCTCTTATTTTACACACCTCAGGAACAACTTCTAGGCCTAAAATGGTTCCTCTTACTCATAAAAATATGCTTGCTAGTTCAAGAAATATAATTGAAACACTTAATTTATCTAAAAAAGATAAAAATATTATTTTAATGCCTTCCTTTCATATCCATGGAATAGTAGCATCTATATTAGCTCCTTTAATTGCAGATGGAAAAATAGTAGTCTTACCAAGTTTTAATGCATTGAACTTTTTTAAGTCAGTTAAAACCCACTCTCCCACATGGTTTACGGGGGTTCCTACAATGCTACAAGCTATACTAGATAGATCTTCTAAAAATTCTGATGTTCTATCGTCAAATAGTCTCAGATTTATAAGGTCTTCCTCTGCATCATTGCCCGTTTCAACTTTAAAAAAGTTAGAAAAAGTTTTTAAAGTTCCAGTAATAGAAAGTTACGGCATGACTGAAGCCTCTCATCAAATGACTTCTAACTTACTACCCCCTAAAAAAAGAAAAGCTGGAAGTGTTGGAGTTTCAACTGGAATTAAATTAAAAATTGTTGATGAGAATTTTAGAAGTTTAAAAAAAAATAATATTGGAGAGATTTTAATCAAAGGAAAAAGTATTTTAAAAAAATATATTGCTAAAGAAAAAGTTAATTTAAGTTCATTTAAAAGCAATTGGTTTCGCACTGGTGATTTGGGATACATGGATAAAGATAACTATCTGTATATTGTTGGTAGAATAAAAGAAATTATAAATAGAGGAGGAGAAAAAATTAGCCCAAAAGAAGTTGATGAAGTATTTATGGGCAATAAAAAAATTAATAAAGCTGTTTCTTTTGCAATAAAACATCCAAAATTAGGTGAGGAAATTGGCCTTGCAGTAGTTTTAAATAAAAATACTAAATGTACAACAAACGAATTAAAAGATTATGCTTCAAACAAGCTTGCAAAGTTTAAAATTCCAAAGCAAATTTTTTTTTTAGATGAAATTCCTCTCGGTGCAACTGGAAAAGTGCAAAGAATTGGACTAGCTAAAAAGTTGGGGTTAGAAGATTGAGAGTTTGTGTTTATGGAGCTGGTGCTATAGGAGGAATGATTGGGTTTCTTCTGAAAAGACAAGGAGTTGATGTCACTCTTATTGCGAGAAGAGATCATTACAAAGAAATAAAAAATAATGGATTAACTTTTATTAGTAAAGAATATGATATAGAAGAAACTAAAAAATTTGCAATTTTTGAAAATCTTGATAACTTGGGATTTTTTGATCTTGTTATTAATAGTCTTAAAGCACATTCAGCTAATCAAACAGCTGAAATATTTTCAAAAATTCTAAAAGATGATACTACGGTACTCCCCACTTTAAACGGAATTCCTTGGTGGTTTTTTTATAAGTTTGGTGGAAAATTTAATAATTACCAATTACAATCAGTAGATCCTAATCAAAATTTGTGGAAAAATGTTGGACCAAGTAAAGTTTTAGGATGTGTTGTATACCCTGCCGCTACAATATCTAAACCTGGAGTAATAAAACATATTGAGGGTAAAAGATTGATAATTGGAGAGCCTGACAACATAAAATCTGATAGAGCAAAAGCTGTATCAAGTTTAATGATTAAAGCAGGTATTAAATCACCAATTAGTAGAGATATTAGAAGTGATATCTGGCTTAAACTTTTAGGTAATAGCTCATTCAATCCTTTATCTATAATTACTCAGAATACACTTAAAGAAATTTGTGAAAATAAAAATTCTAAAAATATAATAAAAAGCATGATGCAAGAAGTAATTTCAATAGGTAATAAATTAAATATTAAGATAAAACACACTATAGAACAAAGAATTGAAGGCGCAAAAAATGTAGGCGAACACAAGACATCGACTTTACAAGACTTTGAAA
>MDSZ01240457.1_pt1 | contig 13700 bp, 6 predicted proteins | sample 811201 | NCBI WGS metagenome assembly MDSZ01 (sample SAMN05326647, study PRJNA326480) | marine metagenome | isolation source: seawater | place: Indian Ocean: North | collected 2010
CACCGGCATCTATGGCGTAGTTTATTAACGCTTTACCATATTGATTCGGGTTATCGTCTACAATACCTTTTAAATCTATGACGTTGGCGTGCTGGCTGAGAGGCTTTATTCTATCTGCGAAATAATTTGCAATACCCCATCTCCCACTGGAGTCCGTATCAAACTTTATCTGTTCGTATATCCGGTCTTTACAGTATCCAAAGCTATCTACTCTGGAGATTTTAAGATCTATCGCGCAGCTTACAAAGTCGGTCCTGTCAATTCTAATCCCCCATTGACCACCCTCCTTCTTAAAATTTATTGCCGCTCTTACTTGCTCTTCAGTAGCCATAATTAAAATGCCTCATATGGTGCTGCACCAGCTCCGCGGAACTCTGACATATCCGCACCGCCTTGCTGTAAGTTAGTTAAAGATCTCTTCTGAGAAGGTACTCTTATTCTTATTTTATCAGAATGTTCGTAATAATCAGCTAAGCTTTCTCCATTCACTCCGTCAAAATTATTCCCCGCGCCGACAATAGCACCCGCTGCCGTGGTGCTATCTAACCACGCTAATGCTTCTAGAGTCCCTCTTAAACGAAGGGGTCCCTCCCAAGGAACAGTATCTCTAACTTTTACAACTGAAGCACTTACCGAGACATCATCGGGCAGACCTCCTTTCTTCGATCCGCTGCCATCCTCATAGACCCAGCTCACCTCGTTTCCTCCGCTTGTCTGCACATACACACCAGAATCAAACCTAGGCCAGCTACCACCAGCCATCGTCCAGAACTCAAATGGCATCTCGGGATCGATAACACATTCGCATACCTCTTCTACTACGGTCCCAGTCTCTCCATCACCTATGTCTTCTCCGGGATGCTCCGTCTTAGTACACTTGAGTACATATCTGTCTCTATAGGGTTCCTCGCCAACTTCATGACTGTGCGCAAATTCATATTCGTGCCCTCCATCTAAGTTGTAGAATTTAAATATCTTATTACCCTCTGTTATCTTGTGTGAGTAAGAAGGGAAGTTGTATTCGTTACCGTTACTTCCTAATCTAGAGTTATCTATGTATATATCGGAGGCATTGGGGATGGAGAAATCAAAACCTTGAGGCCAAGAGCCTGCTGGTACACTGTAATCTACTCGTATAGTCACCAGTTTGTTTTTATAATTCTTTAGATCAAGTATTATATTTTTATCTCCCGACTTTTTACAGATTAATCCCCCGCCACCTTCTCCAGGCGGATCAGGAGGTACTGGCGCTACGTAGGCGTTTTCATCATAGTCTGAACCGTCAGAGAAGAATTTCCATGGCCCGGGGTTACACGTTAACGTGGGCGGATCAAAGTCATCATCGTCGTCAGGTATGGTCGTACCTCCCTCCATCACTATATTAGATAGCGATATTGTTATACGAGCACCTTCTATCCTACTAGATGAGTTAACTATTATATTTTTCTTTTGGATGTAGAGATAAGCATTTACGTCATCTCCATCACGATCAAAGAATTCTAATCTGACATCAGGTGGAAATTGATCTCCTTTCCAGCTTCCTGCTCCTTCGTTCCTCTTCGGTTCTTTTTCAAGGCCTTGTAAGTCAAAGGGATAAAATGTTGCGTAAGAAGACTTTATAGGAACTTCTTCTGTTTCACTGTCTTCTGTCTGTCTTTTAAACGACATTCTATTAGGGCCATTGAAGCTAGGTATTTCTACTGCATCAAGTGCTGTTCCTGCATCGCTAAGTCTGTCGTTCCTCTGCATGTAGAGGGTTATTTTGCTTCCGTCCTCAATTCCATCTGGAATTTTTACTCCCCATTTACCGTCTTTCTTTTTTATAAATATTGCGTCCTTAGCGGCTTGGAGTGAGAACTCGGGATGACGTAAGAGTAAGATTCTTTTGTCTTCTTTTTTGATTTTTGCGTTTACTTTTGTATCGAATTGTACCGGATATTCTGACCCATAGCTCTTCTCGATGGGGAAGGTTACAGATTTTGAACCAGACTTCCCATTTGTATAGATTTCGTGTCTTACACCGTCGGAACCTGATACTACAACCTTACCCACGGGGTCCCCTGTAGCGCCATCAGCGTGCTCCCATTCCACCGAGAATTTAACGGTGGCGGATATTAGCGCGGTGTTGTTAATAAGTAGAAAATAATCCCCACCGCGTTCAGAAAACTTTACTCTTTTACCTGCCATCTAATTTTTCTTCTAAGACCTTAACTTTTTCGCTAAGTTCCTTGATAGATTCTACAAGGACCGGGATCAAATCGACATAAGCTAGGCTATACATGCCAGTCTTATCGTCAGTTCTTAGAATTTCTGGGAAAACTTTAGCCGTTTCTTGAGCAATAAAGCCAATCCTAGGTTGTTCAGGGTAGGCTTTAAAGTTGTAGTTAACGCCTTCGAGTTTCTTCAATCTTTCCAAAGAACCTTCTAGAGAAATTACGTTTTCTTTTAACCTTACGTCAGAACTTATAGAGTTATCAAATGCTGATACTTCTGCCGTAGCTTTAACTGATTGGAATACAACATTAGATCCAGTGCCGCCAAGATAGACACCTCCAGAGACCGTTGGAGGATCAACTGCCTGTCCAATAGACACAATCTGAGGAGAGACGTCATCAGCAGGATCATCAGGGTTACCACCAGGGCCTTCTATAGGAGCACCCTGAGTGATAATAACTCCAGTACCTCCTTGTAAGAGGTTCTCGTCGCGGAACTTAAGCTCTACTGCTAAGTCTCTTGCGGTGACTGCCACGTTTGCAGATACACCAATGTTAGATCCAAAGGCTCCTCTGATGTCTGAAGGAGTCGCCAATTCTACTAAGCCAGCTCTTTCAGTAGTTGCATACACTCCAGGTCCGCCGCCTATATCTGCTGGGGCAGTAATAGCTCCTGCAGTACTTGTGAACTCTGTTGTGTTACTAAAGATAACCTTGGTTTTATCACCAAACACCATCTGAGAGTCTTCTTGCATTAGCAAGGTGCCCTTGATAACTACGTTATTAAGTACTTGGTTTGTAACTCCGCCGATTTCATTATCAGCCTTAAGGGGGATAGAGAACTGTTCACCAGATCTCAAGTCAAAGACTGTAGTACCTAGATAGTAACTACCTTCTTCGTTCATACCTGTGGCATATACTCTACCAGCTTTCTCTTCTACAATGATCTTACCAAGAGCAAAGTCTTGTTCTAATGGATCACCTTGGAAGGCAGGGAATGATGTATCATAGTTAAGATATCCCGTCCATTCCCAAGTATGTCCAGATGCTCTAATAACAGAAGGCCTTCTTGTTTCTATTAAGAATCCACCGGCTGGTGCCGATTGTGTGGTACCAATCTGAATCGGAGCTACGTTAGGACCAAGAGCTCCGACGGAGTAATGGATACCCGGACGCGTTTGCATCAAGCTAAGAGCAATCTTTGTTATAGAAGAGCTGGGATCTTCTGTTAACTCGGGCTCGTCGGCGTCTAACGTAGGTATGAAGTCCCCTGTGAAGACCTCTCTAGCTACGCTGCCCTGAGTAACATAACCAATAAACTTGCCATCGTTTGATCTACCTTCAGTGCTGTCGGCGTTGATTCCATAGTAACTGTTATAAGTTTGTACCTGAGTAACAACTAAGGGATCTGATGCAAGGTCATCTCCGGTGTTTATTGCACCTCCAGTAACACCCGGTTGCTTCTCTAAGATGTAATAAGCCTGAGGTCTCCTAACACCTTCGGTTCTCAAGAAGCCATCAAATACGAGCTTATATACTCTCTCCTTTTCAATCCTTCTGTCCGCGCCTCTGATTATCTTGATTGGGGATTTATCAAAGATGAAATCTAAAGATTGATTTACTTCTTCGGCTATAGTAGTAGGAGTCTTTACTTTGAACTTAAAGGCGAAATCAAACTTCTTAAGAAGATATCCGTCGCCATCTGTATCGAGGGTCTCTTCTTGTACGTTAGTAGTATCTACTTCGAAATACCAATATCCTTGGTTGATGATATTTCCGTCTGCGTCTGTATCTGCCGCAGTCTCGTCCCAAGTAAATACTTTTGATCTATCATCTAGTTTGTCGAATCCCGGAGTTGTATCAGAAGATCCTACTTTTAAGTCTCCAGTGTATAGTACTGCGTCTCCCTCTCTAGCAAATCCGTTGATATATATTCTATTTCTATTTCCTCTGGCAGCACCACCTGCTAGTTCCCAGGCTCCTTCAGCAACCTTTCTTGTGTAGCTAAATTGGCCCAATCCTATATCTGAAGCACTGGGAGGATTGTTTAATGTATAAGGATTTTGGCTGTTAGAGTTTCTAACATAGATCCTCATAGGAGAGGGGGTCTCTTCTTCAGAAGATGCGCCGAGTACATATTTGAGGGTTTGCTCATAGTCAATTACTATGCCCGTGTTTACACTGATATCTTCAAGAGTGGGGTCTCTTCCGTCAGACAATCTATTGTAAGATAGGGGAATAGGAGGAATAATCTCTGTGATCTTGGTTCCTAGATATGTACCTTTTTGAACGGCGCCATCTTGAGAGAAAGCCGCTCCTTTATATCCTATGGCTCTTAAAGAGATGTCACCAAAGTCGGAACAAGAGTTCGTGATAGATAAATCAGATCCAGTTTCAGAGATAAAGTGATCGGCGTTACCGATAACAAAGCAAGAAACTAACTGAACTTGAGCATCAAAGCTTGCTCTGAAACCAAAGTGACGATATTTAAATTCATCGGCAGCACAGGCTCTGTATCTCTTACCGCCATCCTCTTCCTTGTTTCTAGGGGGATCTTCATAGTATTCTACAGAGGGGCTTTCAAAGCAGTCGGGGTCTGTTTGTAGAGATACCTGAGTATAGTTCGCAGACACCATTGATTTAAATCCAGAAACTCTGGATCCGTCAATCCACATTCCGTTAAGACCAAAGATAGATCTTACCGAGCAGTTAAATACATACGGCGAAGAGGATCTTGTTGAGTTAACGTCGGGGAGTTGGAAGTAATTTGTAGTACCACCCTCAGAAGCGGAAAGCAAAGCAGGACCGGGGAAAGAGGGCTTGACATTTAACTGGAAGTCAGGGCTAGCTACACCGGTCTGGTTTTCTTCTCTATCCTGGCTTCTGTCTTCTTTGCTACTTGCCAGAGGAGCAACAATTGTAGTCTCTGCGGATACCGCAGCAATTGTCTTCTCTACGCCCCAGTTATCTATACCTCCGAACAAAGACTGAATCTTTGTATAATAAGAAGTCTCTCCGACTCCTTTGATTTCCGCTTCAGAGGCATAACCAATAGCAGTAACTGTGTTATGAGTCCTAGAGAACTGCTGGTTATCTGTGAATGTAATCAAGGAGATATAGGTACCACCTGTTACCTTGAAGATATAAGTCTTCTCTGCTTGAGCTGTATCAGATCCCGGAGTTAACTGGGGGACGTACATAGGTCTAACGCGGACCTTTCTTAAGTCAACGCCATTGATAGAAATACCCCTAGGTACGATAAGACCGCCTGATGTTGGGTTGTAATCTGATAATCTATTTACTAGGAGTTCCTCTCCTACGTTAAATCCACCTTGGACATACTGTAGATAGACTCTCCAGATAGAAGAAGCAATTGCATCTTTCTCAATCTTATAGATTGTTCCAACAGCACCTGATCTGGTATAGAGAGTTCTTCCTAAGTTAAATAGAGCGGGAGGCTGAAGATTTGCGCTATCATTAGCTTTAATTGTGATATATGGCAGCTCGGGGCTCCAGGAATTTAAAGCAGTGAATGACGTAGAGACTTGCTTAATGTAAGCTTCTCCGGGTACAGGTCCTCCAACGGCATTTAGACCTGGGCTGTTATCAACGTAGTAATCACCAGGAGCCAGCTCAATAACCGTGGTGTCATAGGCATCTAGTCCAACCGGTCTTCTACTTGATCTTGCTGCTTCGAGCAGAGCTCTTTCGATCGTTCTGAAGGGGTTGTCCTGACTAGTTCCGTTATTAATTAGCTGATCGTCGCCAGTGGCGGGGTCAACATAGATAATGTTCTTGGTGATCTCAGCTCCGGCTGATATACCACCAGCCCCCACTTTAATACAACGGGAAGCGCCAAATACTTTAATTAAGCCACCCTCTCCGTTAGAGTAGATGGCGGTTGCGCTATTAACTTCCTTATAGCATTTACCAGACGCGGCTTCAAATCTATATAGGCCTTCTGAGGGGTTGGGGTATACTCCAGGGATGGGCTGACCGTCAGGACATTCTCCTGCGGTCCTTACACCAATAAATTCTTTACCACCACAGCTTAGGAAAGTTCCTAGCTTAGGGTTGCATTCAGAACCAGGGGTCTCTTCAAATCTCCACTCTGAGGTTGCTTCATGATAGAAGAGCTCAATATGAGCATCGCGAATATTTATGATCCAGTCATCTACAGAGTTGTTTATCTTGTCTGTCCCAGAAGGACGGACTACAACGGGATAGCGATCAAAAGATCCCTCTAAGTCTACAATGGCTACTCTGTCATTATCAGAGCTTGTTGTTGGTAGAGTTATAATAACAGAACCATTTCTGGTGTCTACGATTGCTCTGTCCCACCCGTTAAGAGCGGTATTCTGATTTAAAATATCTGTGTTTTTTAATACACCAGAAGAATAGTTATTTAATGCTCCGACATATAGATTAGGACGGAGGTCTTTGACTCCTGTCCCCATAACGTTGCCTTCAGCATCGGCATTAAACGCTCCATTGGTTGTATTGATCTCTGCGAGAGGAACGTAAGCATTAGACTCTGGGCTGGGTAGCGTAGAACTAATAGTGATTTGAACCGCTAATACTCCAGCAACTCTGACTTCATTGGCGTAGATAAAGGCTTGTCCAGTCTCGTCGATAAGACCTACAATCTGACGAGGCCAAGTGCCTACAGTTCCATCAGATAAAGTGATCTTACCTGCTTCTACGATAACGCCGTGGGTCTGGCTAGTTTCTACAACAGAGATAGAGTTGTTATCGCCAATAGCGATCGGGAGGCACTTAGGCTCAGAAAATGTGGAGTCGTTAAGCACCCATCCAGCTGTTGCTACGCCAGTGTATCCCATGATGATACCATCATGCGCTAAGCGTCCAATAGCGGTCTCTTGCTCTTCTCTTGGATTAGCGATCTCGTAGTCTTTTAGCTTGTCTCTCTGACTAACATTCCAAGTGTTATGATCATCAGAAGTTACAGAGTAGTAATCTGCTCTAGGAGAAGCTCCCGAGAAGTCTGTGCCTTTTTGAACCTCGTTAAGATAGTCACTAGTAACGATTGTTCCGTTTACAAACGTAATTTTATCAAGCATCGTAGGAGTTCAAATTAAGAATTATTGTTGATCCAAAGTAATCTGCCCATCCATTTATCGTTCGGGCCGAACGCGCTCAATTCTACCATCATTTGTCTTCCTTGAGCCTTATAAGTATCTATGGGGTTATTTGCGTTTTCATCAACGGCATCTATTCCAGTACCCCACTTTACCCCGCTTGATTGGATGAACCATGAATCTTTAGAGCCCCAGTCCACAGGGTAATCAAAATAAACCGAATTAGCAGTCACGGGTGCTTGCGGAAACACTAAAAGAATCCTTACTTCTCTATAGTAACCCTCTGGGATTGTCAGGGGGTTCATGTTTGAAATTGGGAGGTTATCAGCGTTACTTACGTCAATTTTTAGATAATTAGCGTACCTTAAAGAACCGATTGGTTTGTTCTTTACAGCTCCTCCTAACTCTATGGGTGTACCGATAGAATCTCCGATCCAGGTTCTACCATCAGCGTTATTAGCGAAAAGTTCGCCTTCATCCAAGTCCCCGATGAAAGGTTCTTCCCCAACAACGTTAGATGTTAAAATTTGAATCGATGCTTGACTCATTTACAAAGTATATTGTATTTAGCCTAATGGTCTTTAAACTGCTTTTTGCGGTTTAAAGCTATATTAGATAAATGTTCTGATGTGGCTAGAAATAATTTTCTTACAGATAAATTTACTACTTTAGGAGGATTAGCCGCAGTAGCTTATGGCTCTTCTCTATCTTTTGGTACAGTAGCGGATCAAATAAAAAGAAGGTCAATAACAAAGTCTTTAGATAGCCAATTACCCTCTAATGTATTACTAGATTTCCTAGGTACAGAGACGGTCCTAATTGACGTATTTAAGTCTGTCTTTCAAAGCGAATATGATAAGTCCGAGTCTTTCACAGACTTCATAGATATCTATTCTTCTATAGACCACTTCTCTTACTTGTGCGCGGGTGAGTTTTTAAAAAATTTAAATAAAGAATCTACATATAATACCACATTGACTCAGATCATAGAAGAGTCTATAAGAAAGTCCTTGAGACTAGAGAAGAAGAGTGAAGATCTAGAAATAGACATAAAAGAGCTCACTAACTTGACTCTATTAGAGATGGAGAAACTGGACTCTATTGGACAAGATGTAGAGAAAGTAGTAGCTTTAACTTCTAATAATCCGGTGACTAAGATTACCTCGGCAGTTCCAGATACAACAGTATCTCTGTCTGCGTCTTCTGAGATAGAAAAGGACTATAGAGGCGTAAATAGAAGCTATGGAACGGTTCCTCCTAGGGAATATTTTAGTGGTGCTGGATATAAATTAGACGGAAATTCCATTAGAAAATCAGTGACGCAAGGGTACGTTGGTTACCCTCTGGTCTCTTTACTAGGTGAAAGTTTATTAAATCCAGATAGTTACGACAACTTAACTGATAGAGACACGAATATTTCTATCTTGAGTGAACTAGATACAAATTCTGGTATTCCCGCTGATAGACGGGGAATTTATAATTTAAATCTTGCGAGAATAGATCTAGGTAATTAATCAGATGCCAAATATAAACGGACCAATTCTTCCACTCCAATTAGATCCTAGAAATACCTCTGCTCTTGTTAGGGATATGCAGACCAAGATCTTTCTAGAGTCCGATGGTCAACTAAACGATTTCTCTCCTGCCTCTCCGCTGTCTGCCTTAGTGGAAGGTCAAGCTTTTGCTCAAGCAGAGTTGTTATACTACCTAAATAGTCTCCCAGAAGCCTATACTCTACAATGGCTAAGACAGCTAGGGATACAAAGATCTGTAGGAGCTAGATCAGTGGTAGAGGTTACTTTTATTAAAAAGAGGGGCTTCAATAGATCTGTAGTTATTCCTGCAAACACTATAGTCTCTACATCTAATAATCTAAATTTCATACTTAAAGATGAAGTTAGAATCGGTGACATTCAATCTTCCGCCAAAGGCATCGTAGAATCAGAGAAATGGGGAGGAGTTTACAATGTACCGGCTGGTGCTATTGAAAAAATAAATAGGAATATCTTAGGGTTAGAAAGAGCAACAAACTTAACTTCCTCACAGGGAGGAAAAGACTTGGAGTCTATAGATAGCCTCAAAGCAAAAGCATTTAGCTTACTCAGGAGAAGAGGTTTAATTTCCGCAGAGGATTATGAGAACGAGATATCTCTTGTTGCTCCTAGCGCCTCTATTGTAAAAGTGCTAAGCTACGAGGATAAGTTCAATGTACCCGCAGAGAAACAATCCGGTAACATTGTAGTTTGTGTAGGAGACGAGAACGGAGATGAGCTCAGCGTATTGACAAGATCAAATATTGTTAAGTCTCTAAAGAGTAAAATCCCTCTAGGCAATAGTATCTCTTTGATATCTCCAGAAGTGTCTCCAGTAGAGTCTACCATCTCTTGTGAATATGACGATGAGAAATTTAACGGAGGCCTAGATCTTTATGCCTCTCAGATAAATGAGATCATACTAAGTACAATAAATCCAGGATCCCTACCCTTAGGTGAAGAGATAGATTATCAGAGTGTATTTAATACTATATATGATCTATCATTTGTTGATAAGATAAAGACTCTGGCTTTTAAGATCTTAATTAATCAGCCTCAAGGTACGGACCAGGCTGGTTATTGCAGTGATTTGTTTGTTTCAGAGTCTGTTGATGGAGTCTGTATCGAGTCATCTGAAGCGTATCTAGATAGCGTAAATACTACTTATAAAAACACAAATCCCATAAGGACATATAGAAGTTACAAAGTTGTAGTAAGTTTAATAGCGGCTAGCACACAAGCTCCCCTAACGTATACTTTTATAAATAAAGACTACGACACTGCTCTAAGAGGTTAATATGAACTCTTTATCTATTTGGGATCAGAAGAATAGAGCGTTTATTCGCAGAGGATTTAAGCCCGCGCGCTTCATCTCAGAGTTTGAAAGGACAAAGAAACTAAAGATCGTAGAACATTCCCTCGCTGAGGTAAATTTTGATTTTAAACTAGAGTTAAATTCTGATAGAAATAATGTAATTGATAGGGATATACAGAAACTAAATACTTCAGGATTTGTATATGAAAACGTAGGTAATGTCTATTTCATAGAAGAGAATTTTCGGAGTTCTGATGATAACGGAGAGTATAGTGTCTTAGCTCACGGAGAAGCTGTCCCTGGCGATTTGAGTGGAGGCAACGAGAATTGTGCTGTAGAAGGTATGATCTGCACGGATGGGTCTAACACAGATTGTAAGCCAGGTAAATGCTTAATAGGAAAGCTTAAGAAAATTAGTAACTACAAGTGGAAATACACATCCGCTTCTACTTACAATGGAGTAAAATTAGAGTATTTTATTGGCGGTAGGGAGTTCTTAGAATTAAAGACAATAATAAGAGGTAATCATACTAACCCAGACGGTACTATAGTCTCGGTAGATAAACCCGCGAGTAAAAATACGGTAGTTTACCTACCTCCTGCCGGGTACTCTGATAAAGTGTTCTCTGATAAATACATCAAGTTTTTTAACTTGACAATGGACCTCGATAATAGCGAGACTTTTAACGGGATCATCACAACAGAAGAGGACTTCATAAGGCAAGTTATAGATCTAGGGTACAAGGGTCTCTATTCATTAGAGACAGGACCCACCTATTCTTCCATATGCGAGGGATCTTTAGATCGAAAAGTAATTACTTCTATAGAAGACATTGTTTTCTATCTACCAGATGTATGGAAGAAAAAAGTAAGCTCTTATATGGAGAGTAAGTGGGATCTTAAGCATACAACTTACGAGACTAACAGAGAATTTATTTCTGAGACCTTTAGATACATGAGGTCTTTATTCACAAAGATCACTCAGGTAACAAGGAGTGGGCTGAAGAGATCAAGTATTAGATCTATCTCTGACGAAACTGTAAGGCCCATTTATCTAAGACTCCCAGCATCTTCAAGTAGTTATAGACCAGAAGGGTACGAAGAAGTATTAATAATTGCTAAAGCAGAAGATAGATTTAATCTACCTATATCTTCTCTTGAGATAGGCACTATGGTTGCAACTCCTGATAGGAAGATTTCTTATCAATTTCTACCTAGAGTGGTAACAGAGGAGAACGACAGGAGGAGATTTAAAATGTCTCCTGTGTATTCTTCAAGAACAAAGGAAGAACTATATTCACCCAGAGACGAAAAGTCTTGGTCAAAGATAATAGAAAGCCAGCTTCCAGAATCCCCTGTTGCCAAATGGATGCTAGCTGGAGCTGACGAGTTCCTAAGAGAAAAGAAGCATGACATAGAAGACTTTTATTATACCTATCTAGATCCTACAGAATGTAGTCCTAAAAACCTAGATTGGTTAGCTCAGCACGTTGGGCTATCTGGGTCCGTTTGGAATACGGACTGGGCAGCAGAATATAAGAGAGCATTAATTAAAAACTCTTTAGGGTGGTTTGATAAAGAGCTTGTACAAGAAGTAAATAACAAAGAGTATAAGACAATAAAAGGAGAAGTGCTAAGCCTTCATCCCTTTAATGCCGCTCCTTGGAGAGATGATGAAAATGCACCAGAGGATAAAATCGATCTATATAAAATAGATTTATCTTCGATCTTTCCTCAAGACATCTCAGTGTATAAGGGAGAGTGGGACGGACTAGGAGAGTCTAAAGGAAGTCTTTTAACTCTGATATTCTTATTTAGTTTGTTTAAAATTAAAGCTCATACAGAGGGAGAAATAGTCTCTGAAAATGGGAAACTTCAGGTGAAAAGTGGACTAAGATCCCAAGAAGTAAACGCTCCTATTCTCTTACCCACAAAGTATGATCTAGCTCAGGTGGGTACACTCGAGCAATATAGAGTGGGCTCCTTTGAGAATCAACTAGTAGCTGATAGGACAAAGGTTACTACATCAGAAGAGGTCGATAACATATTCTTCAGGCTACCTTTCTATTACAATAGAGACGGAAAGTCATGGGATCTGGTACAATCAATAGCAAATTATTGGGTCCAAGCAAAACTTAACTCAAGAGTTCAATACGCTTATCTAGCTGCTGGATTATGGAAACAAGGCGATGCCTTCTTCGATCCTGGTTCTGTAGATACAAACCAAGAGCCTTACATTCTCGATGAAGAAGGAGATAAGCTACTTACAGAGTTCCTTGATCAACTCGTTGCGGAGAGCTCACCATCCTTGCCAGATGAAAGTATATTAATTGATAATATTACTTCAGAAGGCAGTAATATACTACTTACAGAATCCTCAAATCCACTTACAGATGAATAGCAATGACTAATCCTATACCCAAGAAAATCTCAGAGCTCCCCACTCTAGGTACAATTTCAGACGGGGATTTAATTCCAGTTGTGGATATCAGTGATACGTCTCTTAACTCTACTGGAGAGACTAAGAAAGTATCTTATTCTGTTTTTAAAGCCACCATACAAGCAGAGATCGATACTGATTTTGTTGAAGAGGATCCAGTTTTCACTGCGTCAATTGCTGCAGGTATTGATGCTAACGATATAGGTCAATGGAATGCTGCTTATGGATGGGGAAACCACGCAGTACAGGGATACTTACAGTCTATATCTGCTCAGAGCATCGATGCTTTAAATGATGTAGATACCTCTACTGCCGCAACAAATGACATTTTGAGATGGAACGGTAGTTCTTGGATTGCCGATGCCGAGAATAGTGGTGGCACTACGATTAACGTGCTCAACGATGTAGGTAATGTAGATATAAATTCGGTTGCAAATGGTCAAGTACTTAAGTATAACTCTTCATCAAATAGATGGGTTAACTCTACAGAATCTGGTGGTATACAACTATCAGATCTAAGCGTTCAACAGAATGTGGCCAGTGGTTCGGGCTCGCTCTCCTATGCTTCTGGTGATGGTAAATTCACCTACACCCCACCAAACCTGTCCTCATTCATCTCCGGTGTAGTTGGGGACGGCGCGCCTCAACTAGGAGGCAATCTAGATCTCAATAGTAGCACAATAAATGGGACCGGAACCATACAGATAGATGGTGATGTAAGAGGTAAGGGATTTAGGTTAACAGAGAATAACAGCACTATTAGTGGCACAACTGGTCAAGATAGAGATATAAAAGTAATCGGTGGTGCTCCGTATTTCTATGATGGAACCACTTGGAGGGAGTTTTATTTAATTGACGGAAGCGGAGTGACTATACCCGCTGATACTGACTGGGGAAACGTAATGATCCGGTCGACCTTCGATTCAGACTTTAACGATGTTAAATTTGGAGCGTCCCCTACAAGGAGTAATAATACAGACACAGCTCTTGTCAGTTCTCCTGTTAAAGTCGGGGTGAAATCTCTGAGGTTAGATGATGCTTACATATATTGGGATGTAACAGATACAACAAAATATGATTTCACCGGTGCCTGGACGATGG
>MDSZ01020217.1_pt1 | contig 13698 bp, 10 predicted proteins | sample 811201 | NCBI WGS metagenome assembly MDSZ01 (sample SAMN05326647, study PRJNA326480) | marine metagenome | isolation source: seawater | place: Indian Ocean: North | collected 2010
AGCCTGGGGCTTAAAACACCTGAAGAGGTGCACAAAAAAGCCGCCTCCTATACGGAAGCGGCTCCTTGAAACCTGACAACCTATGTCAGGACGGGACACATCTTCCGGTGCTAGCGAGCTGCCGCGGCCTTGCCCGCCATGCGTCCAAAGAAGGTGGCATCGCCGACCGACATGCCGCTGGCGTAGCCTGCAGCGGTGCGTGGAATGCCTGCGGTAGTGCGGCCCGCCGCGTAAAGTCCGGGAATGACTTCGCGGTCTGCATTCAGCACTTCGCCGGTAGGCAGGCTGTCCAGTCCACCCAGTGTGAAGAACGGATAGAAGGGACCGCGCCCCAGGGTGCAGTCAAGTGCGACAAAGGGCGGCTCAATCGGTCGCAGCCAGGCATCCGACTTGTGATAGAGCGGGTCATTACCTTCTGCCGCATTGCGGTTGTAGGACTCCAGCGTCTGTTGCAGGCTGCCTGACGGCAATTCGAGCTCGCCTTCAAGTTCGGCAATCGTATCGCCCGTACCTGCCACCTGGGCGCCCAGATAACTCATGCGCTCGTAGTCGCCGTAGCCTTCCACATCGGTGATCATGTAGATGCGTTTGGAATTGCGTTGCTGCAGCAGGGCGTTGTAGCCGACACGGCCATGGTAGCAATCTTCGTTGATAAAACGCTGTCCTTTATCATTCACCAGAATGCCGTAGGTGAGTGACGACGGGGGATAGTACGGCAGGCTGACAAAGCATTCGTGCATGTTGATCGTCGCCCCGCCGGCGCCCATTCCCATCAAAATACCGCTGCCGGTGTCGCCGGGGTTGCCGATGGGGGTCAGACCGCAGTCGAACTGAGGCGCGTATTTACGAACCATTTCCTCATTCATACAGAAGCCGCCCGCGCAGAGGATGACACCCTTGCTCGCTTTGACGTAGTGCTCTTTCTGATTGATCCGCACGACAATGCCAACCACGACATCGTTGTCGTCCTGAACCAGCGTCAGGGCCCGGCTCTCGTAGTGAACAGTCACGTTCTCTCTCGCTTCAACGGCCTCGGTCAGCAGCTTCATCAGCAGCGGCCCGCCGTTATCACCTTCAATTTCGAGGTTGTGACCGCGAGGGATGGGTTTCGCGTGCTCCGGGAAGGGGTAGGCTTTTTCGTTGCCGGTATACAGCAGACAGTCGTCGGTCAGCGCCATGATCGCGCGTTCTTTCAGCTCGCTCATTTTGAACGGCACGCCCATACCAGTGAGCCATTGGTAGTGCGCGATGCTGTTTTCGCAATAATAACGGAGCTTGTCTTCGTCGGCTTGATTGCCGAAGCAGGCGCGAAGATAGTTCAGCATGTTTTCGGTGTCGTCGCTGTAGCCACAGGCTTGCTGAACCGGCGTGCCGCCATTGCCGCCCATGTAAATCTCGGCGCTGGACAGTGCGGTGGAGCCGCCGCTGGCACTGGCCAGTTCGAACAACTGGACAGTGGCGCCCGCGTCGGCGGCTTCAATGGCTGCGCAGGCACCCGCACCGCCAAAACCGACAATGGCAATATCCGTTTCGATGTCCCAATGGGGTACAGCGCTGGCGCGCAGGGGCTTGCTGGGGCTGGTTTTATCGCTATTATTCATTACGGAAGGCTCGATTAATATATTCGTATTAAAAGATCAAATTTACTGGTTTTGCCGGGGGCTATCAAGAACATCTGGGTTCATTTTGTTGACCTTTCCGTTAATTCCGACAGACAAAAAAAGGGCTGCACAATGGCAGCCCAAGCAAGACCAAACAAATCCGTTATCAGTACTCGTAGAAGACGTCGATACCGTAGGTGCGGGGTTCGCCCCAGATCACCGAGCGGTCTGCTGAGGGCAGGTTGTCGACGGCGGTCAGCTCGTATTCTTCATCCAGCAAGTTCTTGGCCCAGAGACCCGCGCCCAGGCGACCGCCCGCGAGGGGGACATCTGCCAGACTGAAGCGGGCATTCACCAGTTCGTACTGGCGAAGCTGGGTGTTTTTCACGTTCTCTGCGCGAGAGCCACCGTTGCGCTCATCCATGTAGTTCACGCTGAGGTTGACGCTGCCGCGTCCCCAGTCTGCAACGAACAGGGTGTAATCAGCAGACAGAGTGAAGCTGTGCTCGGGAGCGGAGAAAAACACAAACTGGTCGGCCACATCGTTACCGCTAACGTCGGTTGCCTTGGTGACCTCGGAGTGCAGGTAGGCGTAGTTCAGCATCATCAACAGGCGTTCGGTAGCCATAAAGGTGATGTCAGTTTCCAGACCGTACATCTCTGCCTCACCGGCGTTAGTGACTTTGGTGTCGGCTACCGTCCCGGTCAGAATGAAGTTGAGCTGCATGTCTTCGTATTCACTGTAGAACACGTTCGCGTTGACCCGCAGGCGGCGGTCCATCAGCTCGCTTTTCACGCCCAGCTCATACGAGGTTACGTACTCGGCGTCAAAGCCGTCGGCATAGCCGAAGCCGTAATCCACGCCATCGGTTGCCGGGCCCTGGTTGCCATCCTGTTGCGGGTCGCGGGTGTTAAAGCCGCCCGACTTATAGGCCTCGACACGCTTGGCATAAATGTTCGTGCTGTCGGTCAGGTCGTATTCGGCAACGAAGCTGAATGAGTCGTTAGTGAACTCCTGTTTAGCTTCAATGTTGTCGAAGTTTCTGCAGTCGCCGTCCAGAATGCTGTTGCACTGCGCGAACGACACGTCGATCGGGCCGAGTGGTGTTTCCGCAATGGTCTGGTCACGCTGGAATTTCTTGGTATAACGCGTGTCTTCCGAGCGCCGTGCACCGAAGGTCAGTTGCAGGCGGTCTTCCAGAATCGGTGGTGTCCAGGTGAACTGGCCGAAGAAGGCTTTGGCATCGTTCTCGATATCGTAAACCTGCTCCAGCATATTTACGGCGCGGATGCTGCTCTTGAGAATATCGCCAAGCAGCGGGATATCAATGTTGATGGGGCCGCTGAGCTGATGGTGCATCGGTCCATTGTCTTCCTGGGCTTCCTCAGTGAAGTAATAGGCGCCCACGATGTAGTTGATGCGGCTTTCAAACAGATCGCCGGAGATTTGCAGCTCGTGAGATGTCTGTTCCTGACTGATTTTGGGGTAGGTCAGGGGGAGGCAGTTGCCTCTTCCCATCACGAACTCGGCGGCTTGCCCGCAGTACTCGTTTGAATCGACACGGAATGTCAGACCACTGTCGGCGGTTTCGCCATCGGCAAGCGGGACGCCGCCACCGAGGTCGGCATAGGATTTGTCATTCAGCTCACGATAGGCGCCGATATACTTGATTTGGAAGCTGTCGAAATCCTGTGTCAGCGTCCAGGCATGCCCTTCGATATCGGTCGATGACTGCTCATAGGGCGTCACGGTACCAACCGATTTCTGGCGAGTATCGGAGTAGACGCTTCTTTCCTGCGCAGAAACCAGATCGGCTTGGCTGCCCGACGGTGAACGCGGAATAACGTGCTGATACTGGGTGTTGTAGTAGTCGAAGTCCGACTTGTCGTAGGCGTAGTCAAACGCGAGGCTGTCGGTGATATCCCAGCGGAAATCCAGACGATAACCCTCGACATCGCGGTCGCCAAAGTCGCCGCCGGGGCCGGTGTTTTCAATATGGCCGTCCTGCTGCGTGCGCATCACGGCAAACTTGGCTGCCATACGGTCGTTCAGTGGCACATTCAAGGTGCTTTTCGAGGTCAGCAAGTTACGGTTGCCGACGGTGAACTTCTGTTTGAACTCCAAGGCTTCGGTGGTGGGCTTCTTGGTGATCAGGTTGATGGCGCCGCCGGTGGTATTGCGTCCATAGAGTGTGCCCTGTGGACCGCGAAGAATTTCGATGCGCTGCAGATCGGCAACGTCCAGTGCGGTGCCGGTTGAGCGGGCGATGTATACGCCATCTACATAAATGCCGACCGGGGGATCCTGGGTGATCTGGGCGTCGGAAATACCGATGCCGCGAATAAAGATACGCAGGGTGGCGTTGTTGATCGGGAACGGTTCAATCGTCAGGCTGGGGACTTTGGAGCCAATGTCGCCAAGGTTGTTGATGCCGTCGGTTTCCAGTTGATCTTCCCCGAACGCCGTCAGCGAGATTGGTGTGTCTTGCAGCGACTCGGCGCGCTTCTGCGCTGTAACGATAACTTCTTCCAGCTGCGCCAGTGCCATAGGGCTGGCTACCGCCAGACTAAAGCCGCCGAGCACCGCGAGTGGCTTAAGCTTGCTAAGTTTCATACATCACCCTTTACTTATATAAATTGTTAGCACGCAATGTGTTTATGTAAGTTTGTTTTTTAATAGTTATTCGAAGTTTTGGAACGAGCTAATTGCGCATAAATCTCGATTTGTGCACAAGGTTACAGTGTTGTTACTTTTATTCGGCGGATCATAGCACAGCGAAAACTGCGCCAAGCTAGTCTGAAGCGATTAGATGAAGAGGCGATTCTCACCGACACAGTTAAGCTGCAATTTCTCGAATCGGTATTTTGTGCAGAATTCAAAGTTGACAGTGAGTATTAGTCGGGGCTGCCTGAACGCCTTATAATGCCCGCCAATAAAGGCTTTCAACGATGGAGTAGAGAAGCGAATGATCATTAAACCCCGTGTGCGCGGCTTCATGTGTGTGACCACTCACCCTGTGGGCTGCGAGGCCAATGTCCGTCAGCAGATCGACTATGTGAAAGCCCAGGGCGAGATTCCCAATGGTCCCAAGAAGGTATTGGTGATCGGCGCCTCTACCGGCTACGGTCTGGCGTCCCGGATCAGTGCCGCGTTTGGCAGTGGTGCCGCCACGCTGGGCATTTTCTTCGAGAAAGAAGGTACTGAGAAAAAGCCGGGCACGGCTGGCTGGTACAACTCGGCAGCCTTTCACAAATTTGCCGATGCGGAAGGGCTGTATGCCAAAAGCATCAACGGTGACGCCTTTTCTGATGAGATAAAGGAAAAAACCATTGCGCAGATCAAGGCGGATCTCGGGCAAGTCGATCTCGTGGTGTACAGCCTGGCGGCGCCGCGCCGTCAGCATCCAAAGAGTGGCGAGGTGTTCAACTCCACCTTGAAGCCCATCGGTAAGGATGTCAGTCAGCGTGGGGTGAATACCGACAAGGAAACCATTGAAACCGTCACGCTACCGGCGGCGACTCAGGATGACATCGACAGTACCGTCGCCGTGATGGGCGGTGAAGACTGGCAGATGTGGATTGAGGCGCTGGATGAGGCGGGCGTGCTGGCTGACGGTGCGAAGACCACGGCCTACACCTATCTCGGTGAGCGTATTACCTGGGATATCTATTGGCATGGCACGATTGGCCGCGCCAAGCAGGACCTGGACAAGCGGGTGATTGATATCCGTGAGCGACTGGCGGCGAAGGGCGGCGATGCCCGTGTGTCGGTGCTGAAAGCTGTGGTGACTCAGGCCAGTTCTGCCATTCCGATTATGCCGCTGTATCTGTCGTTGCTGTTTAAAGTAATGAAGGCGGACGGCAGCCACGAAGGCTGTATTGAGCAGGTCTACGGTTTATTCCGCAACAGCTTGTACGGGGATCAACCGACCTGCGACGAGGAGGGCCGCTTGCGGGCCGACGGTCTCGAACTGCGACCGGAAATTCAGCAGGCGGTTTCGGACGCCTGGGACAAAGTCACCACGGAAAACCTGCATGACGTCACCGATTTTGCCGGTTACAAACAGGAATTCCTCAAGCTGTTTGGCTTTGGTGTCGACGGCGTGGACTACGAAGCGGATGTCGATCCGGTCGTACCCATCGCCGAGCTGGTGTGAACCAGCGAGGCAATAACAAGGACGGGGGCTGAGGCCCCCGTTTTCGTTTCCTCTCACGCTGCCGTTAACGCGTTTGCGGCGCCGCCATTGCTGCGTTAGAGTGCAGCCCCGTTCACGCCCGCCCGAGAGTTTTTCATGCCTGTCAGCGCCAGAGAGGAATTGCGTCGTCAGTTAACGATTGCCCTGCCTATTGTTGGCGGTCAGTTGGCGCAATCCGCCAATGGCTTTGTCGATACGGTCATGGCGGGGCGGGTCTCTGCGGTCGATCTGGCCGCCGTTGCGGTCGGGGCCAGCATCTGGGTGCCGGTCTTTTTATTCCTGACCGGCCTGCTGATGGCCACCACCTCGGTATTGGCCCGCCACCTGGGTGCAGGGCAGCTTGGGCGAATAAACCCCACCATGCATCAGTCGATGATGCTGGCGCTGCTGGCCGGGATTGCCGGCGCGCTGTTGCTGCAGAATACCGGGTTCATTCTGAGCCGGATGGATGTTGATGCGCAGATTCAGCCGATGGTGGAGGATTACCTCTTTGGCCTGAGCTGGGGCCTGCCTGCCATCGCCGTAGTGCTGTCGCTGCGCAGTTATACTGAAGCGCTGGGCGATACCCGCCCGGTGCTGTGGATCAGTGTGATTGGCCTGCTGGTCAATATTCCCGTCAACTACGTGCTGATATACGGCAAGCTGGGCTTCCCGGCCCTGGGGGGCGTGGGCTGCGGCTGGGCCACTGCGGTGGTGATGAACCTGATGGCTGTGTTGATGGTGCTCTACGTGAAATTCAACGACAGCTACGCCCAGCGAGGGTGTAAGCTGGAACTGCACCCCTGGCAATTTGAGCCACCGACGCTGCGCTACCTGTTTGTATTGGGCTTGCCGGTGGCGTTGGCGATCTTCTTTGAAGTCAGCATTTTTGCGGTGATTGCACTGTTGTTGAGTCAGTCTGGTGCCATTGTTGTTGCCGGTCATCAATTGACGCTGAATTTCACATCGCTGGTATTCATGCTGCCACTCAGCTTTGCTCTGGCGGCCACCTCGCGAATAGGACATGCCCGGGGTCGTGAAGACGAAGAAGGACTGCGTCTGGCTATTCGTATTGCCTTCCGGATTACGGCCGTCATTGGCGTGACGGCGGCAGCGTTACTGGTGGTGAGCCGCGAGTGGATTCCGCGCATTTATACCGACAACCCCGAAGTGCTGTCGCTGGCCAGTTATCTGCTGCTATTCGCGGCGCTGTATCAAATCTCCGATGCCTTGCAGGTGACCGCCAACGGTTGTCTGCGCGGCTTTGAAGATACCCAGGTGCCGATGTATCTGACCCTGTTTTCCTACTGGGGTGTTGGTCTGCCGGCGGGCTATGTTCTCGCCACCGAGGCTTTTGGAACGACCGCGATGGGCCCGAGTGGCTATTGGTTGGGCTTGTTCGCCGGCTTGAGTAGTGCGGCGTTATTGCTGGGGGCCAGATTGCGCTGGCGTATGGGTCAGCCCCTGCTGACTGAACAGCATCGCGCCCAGCGCGCGCTTTAATTTCCCACCGCTTTCCGACATGCTGGGCGTTGTGCCATTGCGGTGAGTACACAGAGGGTAATAGCTATGCAGGCTGGCGTTCTTCAAAATCTGGCTCCGAATGTTCACCGGTTGATCGCGCCAAATCCCAGCGTGATGACCGGGCCGGGCACCAATGCCTATCTGCTGGGAAATCAGCGGATCACCGTGCTTGATCCCGGTCCCGCCATCGATGAGCACATTGATGCTATCAATGCGGCGATTCGTGATCTCGGCGGCGAGCTGGAGCAGATTGTGGTGACCCATACCCATCCCGACCACTCGCCCGCGGCGGCCATTCTGGCTGAGCAGCACGGCGTGCCCTTGCTGGGGCGTGCCATTGCCAATGATGGCTATCAGGACACCAGCTTTCAGCCCCATATTGAATTGCAGCACGATCAGGCCATTGACGTTGAAGGCGAGACCCTCAGGGCGATTTACACGCCGGGCCATGTCGATAACCACTTCTGCTTCCTGCACGAAGCCACGGGGCTGATGTTTACCGGCGACCATATTATGCAGGGCTCGACCGTGGTGATTATTCCGCCCGCTGGCGATATGGCCGACTATATCGCCTCGCTGGAAACCATGTTGGGCTATCCGCTGCGTGCCCTGGCTCCCGGACATGGCAGCGTGATTGAGGACGCCGGGGCCGAGATTCGCGGCCTGATTGCCCACCGCCTCGGTCGCGAGAGCAAAGTTCGCAAGGCCCTGCAGCAACACGGTGCGGGTGACCTCGAAGCACTGGTCAAGGTGGCCTACGACGATGTCCCTGTCGACATCCACAGCATTGCGCAGCTGTCGCTCTGGGCGCATCTGCTCAAGCTGAAAAAGCAGGGTGAGGCCCACGAGCAGGATGGTGTCTGGCACCCTGTTAAGTAGGTCTGCTGGCGTTATTCCTATCTTCTTTTGTGCCCCGCTGTTCGGTGTCGGGGCTTAATTAAGTTGTCATAAAATTCTGCGACAGTGCGCGCCTTTAACGGCTTTGCCGTTACCATCGGCGCAGGTGGATATCTTGTATCCACTCCTGCCCATCTATCTTTTTCGCTAGCCGCCAGAGCGGTGTCTCCGGTGCGGGCGTGATCTGTCGTTAAAGTCGGAGTTTAAGGGCAATGAAGCACTTTCGGGTGAGCATGGGGCTGTGGTTGCTGTTGGGATTGTCTGCTTGTGGCGGTGACTCGGGTGGCGGTGCTGGAGACAGCGATGCTGATCGCTTTGCGGCAGCCAGTGTCAGCGATGGAGTCTGGATGAAGGGCGACCTGCACTTGCACTCTCACCACAGCAGCGATGCTACCAGTCCGCTGGCGGGCCTGGTGGCTCTGGCAGAAGAGGTGGGGATGGATTATTTCATTATCACCGATCACGACAACCATGTTGAAGGCCGCATAGCGGAGCATACCTGGGCTGATCCGGATTACCGCTCTGACTCGATGGTCATGCTGTATGGCGCCGAATGGACCAATCACCGAGGTCACGGCAATGTCATTGCTGCCCAGCCCTACGAGCATGAATTGCTGTATCAGGTACGCGATGATCTCGATGTGGTGATCGGCGATGTGATCGACAGCCTCGGCGTCCACATGTCGGCCTGTCACCCCGCCGGCAGCGATGCATGGAATTTCAGTTACGACTTCGCCCGCGGCATAGAGGTTTGGAATTCATCCATCTGGCTGCTGCATTCCGGGGCTACGCAAATCTGGGATGACCTGCTCAAGTCAGGACGGCGGATAACCAGTCGCGGCGGCAGCGATGCCCACCACGGCCCGTTGGGCGAGGGCGATATGACTAGCCCCAGCGCCTGGCAGAGTATCGCCAATGTGTTGGGTACGCCCACCACCTGGGTGTTTGCACGTGAGCGAAGCCCCGAAGCAGTGGTGGAGGCATTGGATGCCGGGCGCGCCTCGATCAGTGTGAATCCCAACGCCGAGCGGCTGGCGCTGTATGTCGACACTGATGGTGACGGTCAGGCCGACGGCATGATGGGCGACAACCTGCCAGCCACCGGACAGCCGGTCACGTTTATGCTGGAGATGGTGGGCGGTGACTTCGCCGATATTTCCCGCCTCTATACGGTGACGGTGATTAAGAACGGTGAAGAGTTCGGTACATTCACCGTGACCGAATCGCATTTTGAGTTTGAAGATACGCCCGCTGCCGGGGATCGCAGCTACTACCGCGTTGAAGTGCAGGGCTGGCCGTCGGCGTACCTGATTTCGCCGCTGTCACCAGTGCTCAGTACCGCCATGCTCGCACTGTCGAATCCAGTGTACTTCAACTATTAAGCACGCTGTGGCTCGCCCGCTGAAATACGGGGGGCAGCCTACCAAAATCTCATCCGAAAGGAGTAGTTGCCGCTGTTATGCGTAGCTGATGACCGGAATCACTACGCATAGCCTTGTTGTTGCACGATTCTGATTCTAGACTCTAGGGCAAAAAACTGTCCGTCTATTTTCAGGGTTTTCGCCATGTCCTCACCTTCCACGCCTACCAACACCAGCGACGTTCTGAGTAATCTGACTTTGCCGCCGCTGACCATGCCGCGCCTGCTGGGCTGGGCGGCTCAGCAATATGGCGATAAAACAGCGATCCGCGAGGCGGGTGAGAACACCAGCTATCGACAGCTCAACGATCTGCGCCGTCAGGCCGGGCGGGCCTTTCTGAGCATGGGGGTGAAGCGCGGTGACCGCGTGGCGATCTGGGCGCCCAACAGTGCCCGCTGGATTGTCGCCGCCTTGGGTTTGCAGTCGGTAGGCGCGGTATTGGTGCCGCTGAATACCCGGCTGAATGCCTCGGAAGCGGCGGATATTCTTCGTCGCGCGGGGGTGAGCGTGCTGCTGACCGTTGCCAAGCTGGAGGCCGCTGATCCCGCTGAGATGGTCAGGGCAGAGTCGCTGCCGGACCTGACAGCCAGTATCCGCCTGGATGCCGACAGCGATATCGCTGAGCAACTGGGCTGGATGACGTTTATGGCCAAATCCGCCGAGGCCGACGACGCGGCCTTTATTGCGCTGGAGCGTGCCATAGAGCCCTCCGACAGCGTCGATATGCTGTTTACCTCCGGCACCACCGGCAAGGCCAAGGGGGTGTTGTGCAGTCACGAGCAGAACATTCGCGTGTTTGCGACCTGGAGCGACACGGTCGGCCTGACCGGCGACGATATTTATCTGATTATTAACCCCTTCTTCCACTCCTTTGGTTACAAAGCGGGTTGGTTGGCGGCGCTGATTACCGGCTGCACCATCGTGCCCATGGCGCAGTTTGATCGCCGGGCCGTGATGGAGACCATCGCGGCTGAGCGGGTGAGTATGTTGCCCGGCGCCCCCTCGCTGTATGAAATGCTGCTGGCTGATCCCGAGCGCGATAACTATGACCTGTCGAGCCTGCGCCTCGGCGTGACCGGCGCGGCATCCGTGCCGGTCAAGCTGGTTGAGGACATGCGTGATGTGCTGGGCTTTGAAACCGTGGTCACTGCATACGGCCTTACCGAATCCACCGGCGTAGTCACCATCTGTCGTCCTGACGACGAGCCGCAAACCATTGCCAGCACCTGCGGTCGCGCCATGCCGGGCGTGGAGCTGAAATGCGCCGACCCGCAAACTGGCGAGGCCCGTGCGCCGGGTGAGGAGGGCGAAGTGTGGCTGCGCGGCTACAACGTCATGCAGGGTTACTTCGATATGCCCGAGGCCACCGCTGAGGCGATTACCGCCGACGGCTGGCTGCGCACCGGCGATATCGGCGTCATGGACGAGCGGGGCTATTTGCGTATCACCGACCGCCTGAAGGATATGTACATCATGAACGGCGAGAACGTCTATCCGGCGGAGGTGGAAAAGCTGCTTTACAACCTGGATGGCGTCGCGCAGGTGGCGGTGATTGGCGTACCGAAGGCGCCTCAGGGGGAGGTCGGCATGGCCTTTGTGGTGTGCCGTCCAGATGCCGAATTGACCGCCGAGCAGGTCAAGGCCTTCTGCGCTGACAAATTGGCTCGTTACAAACAACCCTATTACGTGGAGTTTGTGGAGAGTTTGCCGATGAATGCCTCCGGCAAAGTGCTGAAGACCGAGCTGGCCAAACAGGCGACCGCGTTGCTGGGCGGTGGCGCGTGAATATTGGCAGTGGTGAAGGGGCGCTGCCATCGCTGGCCGGTGACAACACGCATCACGGTATGGACGAAGTCGACTTTCGCATCGTGGCGCTGCTGCGCCGCGATGGTCGTATGCCCTTCAAAACCATTGCCGCCGAACTGGGACTGACCGAGGCAACCGTGCGATCGCGTGTGCGCCGCATGGAAGAGTCGGACAGCCTGCGTGTGGTGGCGGTCACCGATTATGAAGCGGTGGGTTACAGCATGATGCTGGCCGTAGGCATTCAGGTAGAAGGCCGGCCGGCAGACGCGGTGGCCGAGGACCTGGCCGGATTTTCCCAGGTATTTTCTGTTTGTCAGGTCGTGGGCACGCTGGACATAGAAGCTCTGGCGGTCGCTCGCGATCAGGAAGACCTGAATGCCTTGCTGGTCAAGCTGGCGGCGGTGCCGGGGGTGCGCAAGCTGGAGCCCTCGGTGGCGCTGGACGTGCTCAAAAATCAATCCAATTGGGTGCCGTTCGGTCACGGGGTATAACAGTGCAAAAGAAACAGCTCGACGAACTGGACCTGAAAATTCTCGATGGCCTCGCCCATGACGCCCGCACCAGCAATCGCAAGATTGCGGCGCAGTTGGGGGTGACCGAGGGTACCGTGCGTTCGCGGATCAAGCGCATGGAAGCCGAAGGTCTGGTGCGTATCACCGCGATGACCAACATCGCCCGGCTGCGAAACCCGATTCTCGCCTACATTTGGGTGGAGGCGGAACGCAGCGCCCAGTGCGAAGAGCTGGCGCAGCGTCTGGCCGAGGTGCCGGAAATTGGTTTTGTGGGAAAAATGCTGGGTCGCTTCGACCTTCTCGCCATTACTTTAGTGCAGGATCACGCCGAGCTGGCGGCGTTTCTGCACCGTCGTATCAGCGGCTTGCCCGGTGTGCTGCGAACCGAGTGTTCTCTCGGGGTCAATTTCGTCAAGCACGATTACCGTATGAGCCGGATTGTTCGCGCAGAATCCGATAAGAACTAAAAACGGTTTTGCGTAATCTGTTTGGCTTATAGCTTCGGATTTTTTCGTTGGTAAGCTTTCCACTCTGCTGTTATGCGTAGCAGATGCTGAGCCTGAAACCACTTTTCGGGCGGCAAACTCACTTTCAATTAAGGAGTGGACGTGAATAAAGAAATGGCTTTGCAGGAGCTCGTTGGCGAGCTGCGCGATGGCATGACCATCGGTATTGGTGGCTGGGGTCCCCGCCGTAAGCCCATGGCGCTGATCCGTGAAATTCTCAAGTCAGACCTGAAAGATCTGACTGTCGTGGCCTACGGTGGTGCCGATGTCGGCATGCTGTGCGCCGCCGGTAAGGTGAAAAAAGTGGTGTTCGCCTTCGTGTCGCTGGATTTCATCCCCCTGGAGCCGTATTTCCGTCAAGCTCGCCAGAATGGCGACATCGAGGTCATGGAAATTGACGAAGGCATGATGTTGCTGGGCCTGCGCGCCGCTGCCTGGGGGTGTCCGTTTATCCCCAGCAAGCTGGGTTTGGGCACCGATGTTGTCAAGCATAACCCCGAGATCAAATTGATCGACAGCCCCTACGACGATAAAGAGTGGCTGGCCATGCCCGCGCTGAAGCTGGATGCCGCGCTGATTCATGTCGACCGTGCCGACCGCCGTGGCGTCTGCCAGATCAAAGGCCCGGACATTTACATGGATGACTGGATGGCCCGCGCCGCCGACAAAACCTTTGTCAGCTGCGAAGAACTGGTCGACACCGATTACTTTGCCGAGGGCGATGAAGCCCGCTACGTATTCTGGGAGCGCACCATGACGTCGGCGGTGATCCCCGTTGCCGGTGGCGCTCACCCCAGTTCCTGTGCGCCGCTCTACGGTTTCGATGTGCCGCACTTCCAGGAGTACAACAGCTCAGCCAAAGAAGGCGGCTTCGAGGCCTACTTCGACAAGTACATCAAGGGCCGCAGCGAGGCGGAATACCAGGACGCCGTGGGCGGGCTGGATGCCATTCGCCAACTGCCAATGCCTGTTTACTGAGATCGGTCTGAGGAATTTTTTATGAGTACTCCCGCAACTGAATACAGCCTGGCCGAGCTGATGATTTGTGCCAATGCCAGTGCCTACGACAACGATGGCGAAGTGCTGGTGACCGGTATCGGCGTACTGCCGCGTATTGCCGCGAGTCTGGCGATGCTGAGCAGCAACACCGATATTCTGATGACGGACTCCGAGGCCTGGTTGCTGTCGGAGCCGAATCCGGTCGGTAAGCGCCCGGCAGATTTCAAACAGAAAAATGAAACCTGGATGGGCTTCAG
>MDSZ01050789.1_pt1 | contig 13698 bp, 15 predicted proteins | sample 811201 | NCBI WGS metagenome assembly MDSZ01 (sample SAMN05326647, study PRJNA326480) | marine metagenome | isolation source: seawater | place: Indian Ocean: North | collected 2010
AAAAATTATCTTTTAAGTTTGTATATGTTTTTATTTTTTTAAAAAATATTAAAACTAATTAAGTATTTTTATAGTTATTACTAAAGTATCTCTAAAACCAATTTTTTTTCCTTCCTGTAGGACAATAGGGTCGGCAAAATGATAAAATTTTTTATCATTTATAAGAATATATTCTCCATTAACTAATTTGCATGAATAAATATCATGATCATTTTTATTGATATCATTTCTTATTCTTGTAACTCCTCCATCTATATTTTCTGAATTAAAATTAATCAATGCGACAAAATCAAAACCATCTCTGTGCCAACCTTCTGGGACAGGGTATCCAATATAATTTTTTCCACAAGTTATTCTAATTTGATGATATCCGATTTCTATTTTATCATGTTTAAAGAAATTTAAAAAATCATTTTGAAATAATTCATTCATGTATTTCAAAGTTAATTTGTTAATTGGCGCATATTTTCTTAAAATTCCACCGAGATATTTATTTTGAATTTTATTTTGTATGAAATTATTTTCTTTAATTGTATGGAATAAACCATTGCTGAAGACAGTTTTCGAAAATTTTCTCTTTCTAAAATTTTCATTAACAAATTTTAAATATTTATCATCAGGAAGTTTATCAAAACTTTTCTTAATTAATCTTACATATTTTTCAGAAATTTTGCCTTTTATAAAATCAAACATGATTTAACTAAAATATTTAATCCAGTTTTTTGCACTTTTTACTTTTGATAACTTATTCATATCGTGTTTTTTATATTTAAATTTTTTTATCAATTCAATGTATATATTTAATTGAGCTAGTGAGTCCCATTCCCTTATATCACCCATTTTATGTTTTAAATTAATTTATAATTCTTTTTTTTTTTTAACTTTACTTACTACTTTAATGACTTTATTTTTTACTATTATTCATAAATTTTTAATAATTTATGAATTTTATAAATCGCCAAACTGATAAAGACTCTTCCAACAGTAACGATATTTTTCATAATATTTTAATACTTAGATTTATCAAATAAACAAAACTTATATCAATATTTAATTTATTAGATTACTTGATAAATTTATTACTATTTTTAAACAAACATTGATATAAATACATATTAATTTTTACTAAAATATAGTTTTATTACAATTTTATGGAATTGAAAGTAATCACAAAAAATGAGTTCTTAAAAAGCTATAGTTTTCATAAAAATCATTATTGAGATCGTAAGTTAAATGAAAATTTTGAACGATTTATTATTAAAAATAAAATTAATTGATGAAAAATATAAAATAAATTTATAACTCCATCAAATTATTTAATGAAAAAAATCATTGTTAACACAATTGCAAAAGTCATAAAAAAGAAACCTGTTGAAATAAAATTAAATTTAGGATTGGGTAAAGATAAGAATTGGGATTCTCTTGCGCATATTACAATATATATTGAATTAAAAAAAAAACTCAAATATAATGGGAATTTAAAAGACCTAGGCAAAATAAAAACAGTAAATGATTGGATTAAATTTTTTTCTAAGAGAAAATGATAAAATTTTTCAAAGGATTTATTAAGAAGAGCTATCTAAATTAAATAAACTATGTTTTAAAAATTTACCTACAGATAAATATTTAAAATTTACCGATAAAAAAATTCAAAATAGATATTTTGCCAGCTCTAATTTTATTTTTTTTTACATATAATATTCCAAGTCGCAAATTCTTTTTTTTGGGGTAAGTAATTAATTGTTATAACTTCAGACAAATCTAGAATTTCAAAATTTTTAAATAGTTTAAGAATTTCTTTTTTTGTAAAAAAATTCGCAAGCAATCCTATTTTATTACTTGTAACGTTTTTAAATTGATAAGAATTTTTTTTCAAATTTTGAAAATTTCCCTTTTTACTAAACATCACAGAAAAAAAATATCCATCTTTTTTAAGAGAAGAATTTATTTTTTTTAATGTGGAATTTATATCTAAAATGGTATTGTGAGTTAAAGATCCTCTATCTAGTATTAAATCGTAGCTTTCCTTTTTATAATTAAAAAGATTGAAATTTTTATGAATTGGTTCAACCTTTTTTTTATCTTTAAATTTTTTTTTTATAATTTCAAATGCTGTTTTTGAACCTTCAACTGCATATACTTTTTTAAAACCATAGTTGCATAAAAATCTTATATTATTTCCTGTCCCACTTCCTAAATCTAGTGCAGTGAGATTTGATCTCTTTTTTATAAATTTATTTGTGGAAGATACAACCCAATCATATGGATATTTATTTATTTGTTTATTTTTTTTGTAAATTAATTTTTCCCAACCTTTATCAATCATTTTTTTCAAAATCCCTAATGTTTATTCTCAATTTTTTTTTTAAAAACTTCTTCATCAAAAATTTTGTTTTTTTATCTAAAAAATAAAAATGATCTTTCTGTAATTTCAGCAAACTATATTCTTTAAATTTTTTTGCATCAAAAGAGGAAAATTTAAATTGATTATTAGTTTTATAATTTTTTAAAATCTTATTATTTGTAATATCATTTTTTATCTTTTTTAAATCATATTTAAAATATATATTTAGTGGTCTACAATAAAACTTAATAGTTATAGGTTTCTTAATATTTTTAATTTTAATAAATCCAGTAAACTTTTTCATATATCTGTATCTAGGACCACCTGGAATACAATTTTCAACATACATTATAAAGCTCGGAGCAAAATTAGCTCCAAACGTTATAATTTTACCACCATTCTTTGTTAAAAAATCAAAAGTTGAGTTTTTCGACATTGGATTGCTAGGCTTAAATTGTTTAATATTATCAAGATTTGAGCAGTCAGAAAAAATAGGAACTAGTGATCTATTATCTTTATATTTATTTCTGAATAACTCTGAAAAATAACCAACTTGACTATTATCATTATAATAATCAAAAATTTTATTTGTTGAGAAATCATAATTATACGTCGGTATTATTAATTTGTCTTCACTAATATTTTTTAATTCTTTCAACATTAGATCTACTGTTTTAGATACAGATACTTCTTTATTTTTTGAGATGTGGGCATAATAACTATAAAAATCTGTATGAGCAAAAGTAAAGTTTTTTTTCATATTTTTAATTTATTGATATCAATCTTACCATTAACTGATTTTGGAAAATCATTCAAAAATTTATACTCATTTGGTAATTCATTAAAATCTAATTTGTTATTTAATTTTTTTTTAATTTGTTCAATATCTAATTTTTTTTTATTTTTTTTTATAAAAGCAATTAATGAATTATTTATAATTTTAACTACAGTGACTCTATTTATTTCATTAGATATTATGTTAGAGATATTTTGTAAATTTACTCTAAATCCTTTATATTTGACATAATCTTTTAATCTACCTAAGAAGAAAATATTTTTATTCTTGTCTTGTTTTACCATATCACCTGTAGAATAATACTTTATACCGTCTACTAATTGAGGTTTATATTTTGAATTAATATATCCTTGCATATGTTGATTACCTGAAAGTAAAAGTTCACCATTTTTTAAAATTTTTATTTTAACTCCTGGTAAAGGTTGACCAATTGTAAAATTCAAATTTTCATCAATTAGTTCATTTTTTGAAAGTTTTTTACTAGTTAATTCGGAACAAGTTGAGTTGATTGTAAACTCTGTAGGGCCATAAAAATTAAATATTTTTGCCTTTGGCGCCATTTTCTTTATCTTTTTAAATAATTGATAACTAAAAATTTCTCCTCCGCTATTAATTTGTTTAATAAAGCTATATTTTTTATTCTGCATATTAGCAAAGAAACAAATATTTTCCCACATACTTGGAACAGCATAAACAGACTCTACTCTTCTATTTTCAAGTATCTCAAAAAAAGATAATGTATTTTTACTATCCTCAGTAATACAAATTTCACAATCATATAAAAGCGCAAAAGCTATATCTGCATTGACAATATCGAAAGAAATTTCTCCATTAATCAAAACAGACTTGGCTTTAAAATTGTTTTTAAATTTCTTTTTCAAAGATTTCAAATAAGAAGTTAAATTTTTATTAGTAATTTTCACTCCTTTTTTTTCACCTGTGCTACCAGACGTAAATATTAAATATGATAAGTTTGGATTTATAATTTTGCTTGGATTAAGTTTTTTAAACTTAATAATTTTATTTTTTTTTAATACTAAATAATTTGCCCCACATGTTTTAAGTTGATAATTTAAATCTCGTTTATTTATATTTTTTGAAAATGGAAGATAGAATATATTACATAACCAACAAGCAAAAATGATAGCAAAATAATCAATATCTCTATCTAAGTAAATTGCTATACCTCTTAATTTGCTATTTTTAATTTTTTTTTTTATTATTATTTTTTTGAAATAATTTACTTTCTTTTTAAGTTCAGTCCTGTCATATGAGCCATCTTTATCAGTAAATACAATTTTATTATTGCCATTAAGATACTTCTCGACTAATTTTTTTAACATATTATTTAATTATATATAATTATAAATTAGAATATCATAATGAAAATTAGAATTGGATCAAAATTTAGTATGTATAAATGGTGTAAAGATTTATTCCCAATTTGTAGATCAATAACTGGGGATGGCCTTAAAAAAACATTAAGTTATTTTGAAAAAATAAATCCTTCTTTAAAAAGGCTAAAATTTAGATCTGGAAAAAAAGTTTTTGATTGGACTATACCTTTCGAATGGAAAATTATTGATGCATATATTCAACATTCCTCAGGAAAAAAGTTTGCTGAGTTCAAAAAAAATAATTTACATTTAGTAAATTTTTCTAAACCCACCAAACTAGTATTAGAAAAAAATATTTTATTAAAAAAAATTCATTCTCATCCTCTGTATAAAGATGCAATTCCTTATATTACGTCATACTACAAAAGAGATTGGGGATTTTGTCTTTCTCAAAATGAAAAAAAAAAATTACCTAAAGGGAAATATAAAATATTTATCAATAGTAAATTTGTAAAAGGCAATCTTGATATTAGTCATGCAATCTTAAAAGGTAAAAATAAAAAAGAAATTTTTTTCAGCAGTTATGTATGTCATCCATCAATGGCTAATAATGAATTATCTGGGCCAGTAGTTTTAAATGGATTAATAAAATATGTTAAAGAGTTTTATAAAAATTCAAATTTTTCATACAGATTTGTTTTATTACCTGAAACAATAGGCTCGATAGCTTATTTGAGTAGATACAAAAATATATTAAAAAAAAATGTAATTATGGGTTTCAATTTATCTTGTTTAGGAGATAATAGAGCTTATAGTCTTATAAAGGGTCCAAACGGAAACGATTTATCATTTGCTGCATTAAATGCTTTATTGAAGAAGAAGAAAAATTATAAAATTTATGATTTTACACACAGAGGAAGTGATGAAAGACAATACTGTTCTCCAGGTATAGACTTGCCTGTGGTAGGATTTTGTAGGTCTAAATATGGTAAATATAAAGAATACCATACAAGTAAAGATGATCTTAATTTAATATCTGATAAATCATTAGAACAATCATTAACTGTTTTAAAAAAATTAATAGATATTTGTGAATTGTCTTTATTTCCCAAAACAAAGACTTTTTGTGAACCAAATCTTTCAAAACGAAATTTATATCCAACAATTTCAAAACATAATACATTATCCAAAAAACTTAAACTAAGAAAAGATGTAATTGCTTTTGCAAATGGCAAAAGGTCAATTTTTGAAATCTCTGATATATTAAATACTAGTATAGAGGAGGTCTACGATGAAATAAAAACTTTAAAATTAAATGATATTTTATCTTAGATATTTTAGTGAATATATGTGAGGAAATAATATTTTTTATCACTTACTTTAAAAAAATTCTTTATTACATTGTAAGTCTTATCATTCTTGTCTACATGTTTATAACCTAAATACAAAACTAGTTTTAATATCCATTGATTATTTTTTTTTACAACCGCTATCCAGTCATGTTTTTGATTTCGTCTTCTATTGTAAGAAAATAACCACTTTAGAACATATAATACATAAATAATATTAATTCTTTTGGAATTTGAATGCCAACCACCTACTATATATTTTTTTTTTTTAATCAAAATTACTTGCTGCCAAAAATATATTATCTTTAGTTTATCTGGCTTATAATAAAAAATTTCTCGTCTATTGGAAAACCACCAAATAATATGGTTTACTATAGATATTTTATTTGAGTTAATCATTTTTTTCCTATTAAAATTAAGATTTCTAGAAAATAAATATTTCCAAATATGACCATCATTAATTTTATTAATTTTCTTATTCATAATTTATAATTTTAATTGTTTTAAAACATTTTTAATTCCATTTTTTTTAATATTTACGGTTTTTTTTTTGTTCAATTTTGAAATTCTTTCTAATTTATTTAAAAATATTTTGATTAAAATTAAAAAACTTGATTTAGAAATATCTTTTATATCAAATGTAAAAAAATGGCCTAGTTGGATTAAATCATTCTTTTGATTCATTTGATTTTTGTTAAGAGCAATAAATAGACTAGGTATGTTTAAGTAGGAATTTTCATAAACTGAATTTCCGGATGAGCCAATAAAAAAATCTATTTTGTTGATATATTTTGATAATGATAACTTATGAAGTATAACACTAACATTTTGATAAACTTCAGATATTTTAAAAAGATATTGATAATTTTTTGCTAATACTCCAACACAAATAAATAAGTTATAATTTCTCATATCTTTCATATTTAAAAAATTATTAATAAAAATTTTTATCTTATGAAAATTGAAGCTATTACCAAAATTAATCATTATATTTATCTTCTTTTTTTTTAAGTTTTTTTTTCTTCTTTGTAGCTTATTATCTAAAAAAACATATTTTGTTCCCAGTAACAACTTGCATCCTTTATTAGAATTATTTTGGATTATTATTTTTTGATTATTGTCTGTAAAATGCTTATAATTTAAATAAAAATCACAATAAATTTTTTTAATGAAATCATCAATTACAATTAACTTATTTGTAAAACTATAGACTTTTTTGTGCCAAATTAAATCAAATCTATAATCATCAACAAATATTACATCTTTTTTTAAATTTAATGTTTTTTTCAAAAAAATCGATGCATCATCAGATTGGTTCTTATATTTATTTTTTTTATATAAATAAATTATATTAAATGAACTTATTAAATTTAAAATTTTGATATTTCTTATTTGATTATCAAGAATTAAATAAATATTATAATTATTTTTAATTTTATTTATAATTTTTAGTGTTCTAAATAAATGTCCTAGTCCAATATAGTGACTTATATTTAGTCTAAATATTGCATTTTTTTTTAATCTTTTTTTATATGTATACACGATAATCTTTTACCTTTTTTAATTCATTATTAAAATTTTTGTTTAAAAAATATTTTGAAATCTAATTTTTTTTTATTAAACTCCATTTTAAACGACTACCAGATTTTATTGTTTTCAAACTTTTCTTTCCTAAAAATTTATCTAAATACTTTGGATGAATTCCATAACAGGGTCTTATTGATTTTATATTATCTTTATTTAATACTTCACCTTTCTTTATATCTTTAATAACATAAAGAGACCTTCTGCCATTTAAGTTTTTTTTTGACGATTTTGAAATGTTGTAATTAATTTTACCATTTGAAATTTCATTATTTCTAATTCTTTTAATCAATTCTTTTAATTCTTTTAGATTAATAGAAAAAAAACTGTCAACACTATTAACACCATATGGTTTAATATGTTTTTCCAACATTACCGCTCCAAGTGAAGCAGCATGAATGCTTGTTTCTATTCCATTCGTATGATCTGAAAAACCTGTTAGACATTTAAATCTTTTTTTTATGTCCTCTATCGTTTTTAAATTTAATTCGTTTATCGGAGCTGGGTATGATGAGGTACATTTTAAAATTATAAGCTTTTTATTTATTTTAGATATTTCTTTTACAGCTAGCGATAAATCATTCAAATTAGCTAATCCATTTGATAAAATAATGGGCTTATTCGTTTTTGCAACTTTTCTAATTAATGGAATATCAGTAATCTCTGGGGAGGCAATTTTGTATGCTGGACAGTTAACATTCTCTAATACTTTTAAATTTGATATATCAAAAACGGATGCGAATACAGTTAAATTAATTTTTTTACAATAAGCAAATAATTTAGGAAACCATTCAATAGGAGTTTCTGCTTTTTTATATAATTTGTATAAATATTGATATTTTGACCAAGAATTAATTTTTTTAATTCTAAAATCTTTTGTACTATTATTAATTGTAATAGTATCTGATTGGTAGGCTTGTAATTTTACAGCATCAACACCTGTTTTTTTCAATTCTTTAAGAAACTTTTTTAATACCTTGAAGTTTTTATTATGGTTAGCTGAAATTTCACCTACAATGAAGCATTTTCTATTATCAATTAACTTTTTGTCTATTTTTATTTTTTGTGTAAACATTACAAATTTTTTAATGCAAAATAAATCAAATAAATATTTGTTATCAGTTATTATACCATTTTATAATATTGGCAATCAATTTAATAAATGTATCAAAAGATTAAAGAATTTACGAGATGAAAGATTAGAAATTATTTTTGTTGATGATGGATCAACAAAAAATTTGAATAATAAATATTTTCTGCAAATAAAAAAAAAAGAAAATTATAAATTAATTAAATTAAATAAAAATAAAGGACCAGGAATCGCAAGAAATAAAGGTATTAAATTTTCTAAAGGAGAATTCTTAATATTCTTAGATAGTGATGATAAACTTAGATATAAAAATCTTATTAAGCTATTAGATTATCTCGAGAGAGAAAAAAATAGTGAAATTATTTTTTTTAATTACTCTAAAAAAATTAATAGATACAAGATTAACTTATCAAAAAGAAAATTTAAAAAAAATAAAATTATAAAACTTTTTTTAAGAACTGAGTTAGAGATGTGTTCTAATTTTTATTGTTTTAAAAAAAGTTTTTTAATCAACAATAAAATAAAATTTTCTTCAGGTTATTACGAAGATATAGTTTTTATGTTAAAGAGTTTTTATTATGTGAGAAGGTTTTATTTATTTAAATTAGTTATTTATGAAAAAATTGACAATAAAAAATCAATTACTAATACTTATTCCAAAAAACACCTTTTGGATTTTTTAAGAAGCGTTAATATGAAGGTAAATTTTTTTAAACAAAGAATAAAAAAAAAATATTTAACTAATGATCTCCAATTTGGTTTAAGAGGTGATTATATTTTTTCAAAAAAAATATCAAATAATTATGATAAATTTACATCATCTCATTTTATTATAGATAATTTTTTCAGAAAAATGATAAATAAAAAATTTAAGATGATAACATCTTATGATAAAAAAGTTATGAAGGAACTATTTTGTAAATGAAAAAATACTTTACATGCAATGATATTGAGAAATCATTATATATAGCTCCAAATGAAATTAGATCTTGTTGTCAAAGATTTTTTTATAATGGTAAAATGAGAGGGGATGCAAAATTAATTGAAATAAAAGATGGCATAACTCCTAGTTCAAAAGATATAAAAGAAGCTAGAGAAAATCTTTTTAATGAAATTCAAAATAAAAAATCTGAAAGTTGTAATGGTTGTCCCTTTTTGTTTGAGACAGAAAAGAAACCTAAATTTGACTCCCGTATTAATCATTTGTCAATTGAACATCATTCTGTTTGCAACCTGAGATGTAACTATTGCAGTGAAATATATTACGGAGGCAAAAGATCAAAATATAATGTTATAGAATTTATAAAATATTTGAATAAAGAAAAAAGTTTTGAAAATTGCAAACAAGTCGTATGGGGAGGTGGTGAACCAACATTAGACAAATCGTTTGAGATTATTGTTAATGAAATAGATAAACAAGCAAATCCAAATTTGTATCATAGAGTATTCACAAATGCAGTAAGATATCATGAAGCCATAACAAAATTTCTTAAAAAAGGATTAATTAAAATTGTTACGAGTATTGATGCAGGAACGAAGGAAACTTTTAAGGTTGTAAGAGGTAGAGACAAATTTATTAATGTATTTGAAAATTTATCTTTATATTCAAAAATCGACCCAGATAAAGTTACTATCAAATATATTTTAACAAATGAAAATTGTGATGAAAAAAATTTAGATGAATTCGTTAAAAATTGTATTAAATATAAACTCAATAATTGTGCTTATCAAATAAGTGTAAATTTTAAATATGATGAATTGAGATTAGATCATTTAAAGAAAATTATATATCTAATGTACAAACTTAAAGGTGCAAATATTAATAAGTTTTTTTGTGATGATCACATTGCAGCTAGATTTAAAAAACTCAATAAGAATGATAGAGATAAAATTATAAAGTTTATTAATGAAAATAATTATGAAAGTGTTTGTTTAAATTTCAATAATAAAATAAAAAATATCAATATATATGGTGTTGGAGATATAGCTTTAAATTTTTTAGAAAAAACGAATTTAATAGACACATTTAATGAGATAAATCTCTTTGATGGAGACCCAAAAAAAATTGGCATGAAAATTAAAAATATTAAAATTAAGAATCCTAATGAAGTAAAAAATAATGATTATAAAATATATATTTCAACAGCACAAAGTTTTGATGATATTTATCAGAATCTTATTAAGATGAGTGTTAATAAACAAAGATTAATTTCTGGTTTATTTATCTAATCTTTATAGTAAATAAATTAATTTACATAAAAAAATAATGATCAAAAATAAAAAAACAGAAACAGAAAAAATTATTAGAAAAATTTTAAAAGAAAATTTAAAATTTATGATTAAACATAATTAAAGATGAAAGTTAAAAGTAGATTAGTAATTGTACCAGCTAGAATTGGATCAAAAAGAATTAAACAAAAAAACATTAAAAAAATAGGTTCTAAAGCTTTAATTGAATATACCCTGGACACATTAAAGAAATCTAAGTTATTTGACACAATTCACGTTTCTACAGATAGTAAAAAAATCAAGAAATTAATTAAAAGAAATAAGTTAAATTTCAATTTCATGAGACCAAAAAATCTTTCTAGTGACAAAATACCAATCTCTAGTGTTGTGCGTTTTGTAATCAAAACATTCAAAAAATTAAATAAAGAATTTGATGAAGTATGGTTAGTGTATGCGTCTAATCCATTTATTTCTGTTCGTCATTTAAAAAATGCATACAAATTATATACTTTAAATAAAGGTAAATATTCAATAATGAGTGTTTCAAACTATAATTATCCAATTAAATGGGCATTAAGCTTAGATAAAAAAAATAAACTTAAACCAATTAATCCTAGAATAAAAAATGTAGATAATAAGATAGTTTGTGAGGCGGGAATGTTTGTAATTTATCAAAAAAATTTTATTAGAAAAAAAAAACTCATTTATAAGGGCTATAAAATACCAATTTGGGACACTGTTGATATAGACACTATAGATGATTTTATTATGGCTAAAAAACTTTTAAAATAATCTTATGAAAATTTATGAATTTTTTTTAAAAACACTAAAAAAAAATCCTCATAAAATTTTTATAACAAGTGAAAAAAAAAATTATACTTATGAACAATTGAACAATTTAATTAATAATTTTGAAAAAAATAAATTTAAAGGTAAGTTCGTAACTATAATTAATAAAAATTCAATATATCATTTTGCTCTATATTTGCTTTGCTCTAAATTAAATAAGATTTTAGTTACACTCAACCATGAAACAAATTTTGAAATAATTTCTAATCAAGTTAAAGAATTTAAATTAGATAATATTTTTTGCTCTGATAAATTAAAAAAAAAATTAGATCGAAAACTAAATAAAAATTTTTTAAGTATTTATTCAGATAATTCACTCTTATATAAAAAAAGTAGATCAGAAAAAAAAAGTGATATTTTTTTATTAACATTTACATCCGGTTCTTCCAGTAAACCTAAACCAATAGCAATTAGTGAAAGAACAAAAATTGAAAGAGCAAAATCCAATATAAGCTCTTTTAAAATTAAAAAAAAAGATATTATTATTATTTCAACACCATTGCACCATACGTTAGCAATTAGATTAATGACTATAGGATTGATACTTGAGTCAAAAATTATTTTTATGGAAAATTATAATTTTCATAATTTTTTAAAACTAATTAAGTATTTCAAATGTAATTTTACTTTTTTTATTTCAAATCAGCTTATTGAAATATTAAAAAATAAAATAAAACCTTCTGTATTAAAAAGTTTACGATGTTTAGTTTCTTCATCAGCTTCCTTACCTATTGATAAAAAAAATGAACTCATGAAAATTTTTTCAAAAAAAATTTACGAAATGTATGGGCTTTCCGAAGCAGCGGTTGTTAGTGTTTTAAACATAAATTCACAAAAAAAAAATATAAGTTCCGTAGGAAAACCAATTAAAAATGTAAAATTAAAAATAAACTATTTTAAAAACGAGAAAGTTGGTGAAATCGAAGTAAAATCTAAATACCTTTTTCTTGGTTACTATATTAAAAATAGATTAATAAGAATAAATAGAAAATCTTTTTTTAAAACTGGTGACATTGGCTATATAAAAAATGGATTTTTATATTTCACTGGAAGAAAAAAAAATTTTGTAAAAATAAATGGTATATCAATATATCTAGATGATATTTATAATTTATTAATCCAAAAAAAAATTGTTGATGATTGTGTTCTTACATATGTTGAAGATGATAAAAATATTAACCCAAGAATTTGTTTAGTTTTTCAAAGTAACAAATATAATGTAAATAATATAAGAAATTTTTGTTTTAAGAACTTATCCGTATACCAAATACCTACTTATTTTTTTAAACTTAATAAAATTCCAAGAAATAAAATGAAAAAATTGAATATGATTGAAATTCAAAAAATTATTACTAAAAAGTTGACATTTAATTAACACAAATATTTTATGGAAACTAAAAAAGAAATTAATAACTTTCTAAAAAAATTAATATACAAAAATAAAGCTCCCAAAAATTATACAAAAATTGACATATTAAAATTTAAAAAATTTGATTCTATGTCAGTATTTAAATTATTATTAAAAATTGAGTCAAAATATATGATTAAGATCAGTGATAATGAATTATTCTCAAATAAATTTAAAAAATTTTCAAATTTAGTAAAATTAATAGAAAAGAAAATTTATGAAACTAAAAAAAAATAGAAATTGGGAACAAGCTAAAAAGATAATTTTGGGAGGTAACTCATTACTTTCAAAGCGTCCAGAAATGTATTTACCTAGTTTTTGGCCAACATACTTTAGTAAAGCTTCAGGTGTTTACATATGGGACACTGAAGGAAAAAAATATATAGATATGATATTTGCAGTTGGTCAAAATACTCTTGGTTATTCAAATAAAAAGGTGGATACAAAAGTAAAGAACTTTATTTCTAAGGGTACTATGTCTACACTTAATTGCCCGGAAGAACTTTATCTAGCTAAAAAATTAATAAAAATACACCCTTGGTCTGGTATGGTTAAATTTGCTAGATCAGGAGGTGAAGCGAATTCTATAGCTATAAGGATTGCTAGAGCAGCAAGTGGTAGAGATAATGTAGCAATATGTGGTTATCATGGTTGGCATGATTGGTACTTATCTGTAAATTTAAAATCAAAAAATAATTTGAATCAACATTTA
>MDSZ01085062.1_pt1 | contig 13697 bp, 10 predicted proteins | sample 811201 | NCBI WGS metagenome assembly MDSZ01 (sample SAMN05326647, study PRJNA326480) | marine metagenome | isolation source: seawater | place: Indian Ocean: North | collected 2010
TCGATCCAGACCGCAGAGAGCTTCGTGAAGTCCCGTGCGGCAGACTTTGGCATCAAGCCCGACCTGTTTGCTAAGCGCGACATTCACGTCCACGTCCCGGAGGGCGCTACGCCCAAGGACGGCCCCTCCGCGGGTATCGCCATGGTGACTTCGATCGTCTCCGTGCTGACCGGTGTGCCGGTGCGCAACACCGTTGCCATGACCGGCGAAGTCACCCTGCGCGGCAAGGTTCTGCCCATCGGCGGGCTGAAGGAAAAGCTGCTCGCCGCCCTGCGCGGTGGCATCAGCAAGGTTCTGATCCCGATCGAGAACGAGAAGGACCTCGCCGAGATCCCGGACAATGTCAAAGAGGGGCTGGAAATCGTGCCGGTCAGTGATGTCGACGAAGTGCTAGGCCACGCACTGGCCGAAGCGCTGACCCCGCTGACCGCTGAGCAGATCGCCGAATTCGAAGCGGCGGCGGCCAAGGCGGAGAGTGCGTCGAGCCCGGTTGTCACCCACTGACCGATTCCCCCCGCCAGCGCCCGCAACCGCGTTTCTGGCGGCTTCGCAGAAGGCTCGAACGAGCCTGAAAAGCGGCCTTTAGTCTGGAAAAAGCCCCTGTTGTCAGGGGCTTTTTTTGTGCTTGAAGCAGCCCTGCGTGCAGCGCCGTTGCAGACGATTTTCAGACTCGGTAGTCAGGGCTTCGTGAGCGATATATTATGCGACGGCGCTTGGAAGTGTGGTGCAAGCCGGATCGTGTATCTGACCTGCTGAGTTCAAGGCAAAGGTGCCAATGACCCAAGACCCACGCGTCTCCAGTCGTCCGACCCCAAGCGCCCAAGGTGCGCGCGGAACCGGGAAGCTGAGTTACGCCGACGCCGGGGTAGATATCGATGCGGGCGAGGCCTTTGTCGACGCCATCAAGCCAGCGCTGTCCGGCACGCGACGTCCCGGTGTCATGGGTTCAGTCGGCGGTTTCGGTGCGCTCTTCGACCTCCGGCAAACCGGGCTGAGCGACCCGATCCTCGTCAGCGGAACCGATGGCGTTGGCTCCAAGCTGCTGCTGGCCGAGAGCCTCGATGACTACCGCGGGCTGGGGCAGGACCTCGTCGCCATGTGTACCAACGACATCCTGTGTCAGGGCGCGCGGGCCCTGTTCTTCCTCGATTATCTGGCTGCGGGCCGCCTGTCACCCGAGCGCGACCGCGCGCTGGTGGAGGGCATCGCGGCAGCCTGCGCCGCCGAAGGGGCGGCGTTGGTCGGCGGGGAGACCGCCGAGCTACCCGGCCTCTACGCCGAAGGACACTTCGACCTTGCCGGCTTTGCCGTGGGCGCGGTTGAGCGCGAGGCGCTGCTGCCCAACTACGATGCGCTCGAAGTGGGTGATGTTCTCATTGGTCTGGGGTCGAGCGGGATCCACTCCAATGGCTTTTCCCTGATCCGCCGCCTGATCGACGAGGTGGGGCTGAACCTCGATGCCCCAGCGCCCTTCGATGCGTCGCTGAGCCTGCGCCAGGCGCTGCTTGCGCCGACACGGCTTTACGGCGAGGCCGTACACGCGGCGCTCGATGCCGTGCCCGGCGCGGTCCGGGCGCTGTGCCACGTGACCGGTGGCGGCCTGCCGGGGAACCTGAACCGGGTGCTGCGCGCAGATCTGCAGGCTGTGGTCGATCCGGCAAGCTGGACGCCGGTGCCTCTGTTTGGCTGGCTGCAGAGCCTCGACCGGGTCGAAATCCCGGAGCTTTACCGGACCTTCAACATGGGTCTGGGCATGGTGCTCGTGGTTCGGGCTGGCGATGCCGGCGACGTCATGGCGGCACTGGCCGGGCAGGCACCCGTATTCCGTATCGGCGAGGTTCGATCCCGCCCCACAACCGGGACGCCGCAGGTCCATATCAGCGGGGTCAGCGGGTGATGCAGACCAGAGTGCGCAGCGCGATTCTAATCTCGGGGCGCGGCTCCAACATGCAGGCCCTGCTCGACGCCGCCCGCGACAAGGCCGACTTTCCCGCGAGTTTCGATCTGGTGATCAGCGACCGCGCCGACGCAGCGGGGCTGGACATCGCGCGCAAGGCTGGCTGCGAGGCGATCGCCCTGCAACAGACCGGCGCCGGTAAAGCGGCGTGGGAGGCTGAGCTGACCACGCTGCTCCACCACGCAGACATCGAGCTGGTCTGTCTGGCCGGTTTCATGCGCCTGCTTAGCGGAGGCTTTCTGGCCGGTCTCGGCCGCCCGGTGCTGAACATTCATCCCTCGCTGCTGCCCGATTTCCCCGGTCTGAATGCGCAGGCACAGGCGCTGGAAGCGGGCGTCCGGGTCGCCGGCTGCACCGTGCACGAAGTCACGGAAGTCATGGATGCCGGACCGATCATCGGGCAGGCACAGGTCCCCGTGCAGACCGACGACAGTGTCGAGACGCTGTCGGCCCGCATCCTGCGCGAAGAACACCGCCTTTACCCCGCCTGCGTCGCACGCTTCATCGGCGAACGCCTGCAGCCGTCCCCCACCCCCCAGCCGGAGACCCCTGTTCATGCCCATTGAGGGATTGAAGGAAGAATGCGGCCTGTTCGCCGTGTTCGGCCTCGAAGACGCCGCGCTTCACACCGCCTTAGCCCTGCACGCCCAGCAGCACCGGGGGCAGGAAGGCGCCGGCATCGTCACCCTGCACGAAGGCGAGTTCCAGACCCACAAGGCCGCTGGGCTGGTCTCCGACCACTTCTCCGCCGACGCGGGCGGCTTTAACCTCGACGGCGACCGCGCTGTCGGCCACGTGCGCTATTCGACCGTGGGCGGGTCGGGGCTGGAGAACATCCAGCCGCTGACGCTGGACACCCGCTTCGGCCCGGTGGCGCTGGCCCACAATGGCACCCTGACCAACGCTGAAACCCTGCGCACCGAGCTGCTCGAACAGGGGCAGATTTTCACCACCCGGATCGATACCGAGGTGATCCTGCACCTGATCGCCCGGTCTTCGGCGGCGACCTTTATCGATGCGCTGCAGGAAGCCCTGAGCCGGGTCACGGGTGCGTTTTCGCTGCTGCTGATGACCGAGGAAGCGATCTACGCGGTCCGCGACCCCAACGGCATGCGCCCGCTGGTCATGGGCCGGATGGGGAAGGCGACCCTGTTCGCCTCCGAAACCTGTGCCTTCGACACCCTTGGCGCGCGCTGGAACCGGGATCTGGAGCCCGGAGAAATCGTCCGCGTCGATGCCGAAGGGTCAGCGAGCCAGCGCCTGCCCGCGACCGGTCCTGAGCGCTTCTGTGTGTTCGAATACCTCTACTTCATGCGGGCTTCGACCGTGTTCAACAGCCGGGCAGTCGCGGACGTGCGCGCGCGGGTGGGGCAGGAGCTGGCCAGCGAAGCCCCGTGCCCGGCCGATGTCGTTGTCGGCGTGCCGGAGTCCGGGATTGCCGCCGCCGAGGGCTATGCCATGACCCTGAACCGGCCGATCCGGGTCGGGCTGATGCGGTCGCCCTATATCGGCCGGACCTTCATCGAGCCCAGCCAGAAGATCAGGAACCTCGGCGTCCGCCTCAAGCTGTCGATCAACCGCATGGTGGTCGACGGCCGCCGCGTGGTGCTGGTCGACGACAGTATTGTGCGCTCGACCACCATGACCAAACTGGTGTCGCTGGTCCGCGAGGCCGGCGCGACCGAGGTGCACGTGCGCATCGCCAGCCCGATGATCCGCTTCCCGTGCTTCTACGGCATCGACACCCCCAGCCGCGAAGAACTGGTCGCCGCCAACCACAGCGTTGAGGAAATCAACGCCAAGATCGGCGCCGACAGCCTCGCCTTCATCTCGCTTGATGGCCTCGCCAAGGCGGTGAACCCGCCTCAGGGCGTGTCCCGCAACGGCGGCCGGGGTTACTGCGATGCCTGCTTCTCCGGGGACTACGACGTTGCCCTGCCTGACCCGAGCCTGCGCGAAGAGATCAGCGGTGCGGGCGCAAAACTGCTGGGCAAGGTGCTGCCATGAAGGTGCTGATCCTCGGCAGTGGCGGCCGCGAGCACGCGCTGGCCCACGCCATGGCCGCATCGCCAAGGCTTACCGAACTGTTCATCGCCCCGGGCAATGCCGGGACGCAGGCGCTGGCGCAAAACCTGCCGCTGGCGCTCGACGACCACGGCGCCATCGGTGAATGCTGCCGGGAACTCGGGATCGATCTGGTGGTGGTTGGCCCCGAAGCGCCGCTGGTCGCCGGACTGGCCGACGATCTGCGCGGGCAGGGGATCACCGTGGTCGGCCCCTCGGCCGCCGCTGCGCAACTCGAAGGCTCCAAGGCCTTCGTCAAACATCTCGCCGAGGACAATGGCATCCCGACCGCCGCGTCGGTTACATGCGACAACGCCCCGGATGCTCTGAGCGCGCTGGCGGGCTTTGATCTGCCGGTGGTGATCAAGGCCGATGGTCTTGCGGCGGGCAAGGGGGTGATCATCGCCCAGACCCGGACCGAGGCAGAAGACGCGGTTCGCGCCTGCTTCGAGGGCAGCTTTGGCGCGGCTGGGTCGCGGGTGGTGGTCGAAGAATTCCTCACGGGCGAAGAAATCAGCTGCTTTGCGCTGTGCCACGGCCTCGATTACCGCTGGCTGGGCAGCGCGCAGGACCACAAGCGGGTCGGCGAGGGCGACACCGGGCCCAACACCGGCGGCATGGGGGCCTATACCCCGGCGCCGTGCCTGACCCCCGCGCTCGAAGCACAGATCCGCTCGGCGATCATCGAGCCGACGCTGGCGGCCATGGTGACGGCTGGCACGCCCTTCACCGGTATCCTGTTCGCCGGGATCATGCTGACCGCGAGCGGACCCCAGCTGCTGGAATACAACGTGCGCTTCGGCGACCCGGAGGCGCAGGCGATCCTGCCCGTGCTCGGCCACGATGCGCTGGCGCTGTTCGATGCTGCGGCGCAGGGGCAGATCGCGGAACTGCCCGAGACCCTGGCCCCCGCGCGCCAGCACGCCCTGACCGTGGTCATGGCCGCCAAGGGCTACCCCGGCGACTATGAGCGCGGCTCGGCCATCGCTCTGCCAGCAGCGCTGTCCGGCGGGCCTGAGGCGCAGGGGAAGGCGCAGGAGCAGGAGCAGACCATCATTTTCCACGCCGGAACCCGGCAGGACGGCGAGACCCTGCGCGCCAACGGCGGCCGCGTGCTGGCCGTCACTGGCCTGGGGTCGAGCCTGCAGGTGGCACGGGAACGCGCCTACCGGGCCGTGACCGCGATCGACTGGCCGGAAGGGTTCTACCGGCGCGACATCGGCTGGCGCGCGTTTGCGCCCGGCGACGGCGGCGCCCCGACCACCAACATCGAAACCACCGAAACCCACACCACTACCACCACTGAGCAAGAGGGATAGGCACTGCCATGACCAGCTTAGCCGAAGGCAAAACCAAACGTATTCTCAAGGGACCAGAGCCGCACACTGTGGTGCTGCAGGCCGTTAACCGACTGACCGGCGGCGACGCCGCACGGGTCGCGGAAATCAACGAAATCGGTGCCTTCAAGACCGAGCAGGCCGCGAACTGCTTCCAGCTCCTCGCCGGGGCCGGCATCCCGACGGCCTTTGTCTCGCGGCAGGCGGACCACGAGCTGCTGTGCCGCGACTGCGATATGCTGCCGATCGAATTCGTGGTCCGGCGCTACGCCTTTGGCTCCTACCTCAAGCGTGCGCCCGAGTTCCGGCGCGATGGCGCCCCGCACCGTTTCGATGAGATTGTGCTCGAGCAGTTCCACAAGCTCTCGGTGGTCAGCGCGCCAGCGGCATCCCAGACCGTGACCATGCCCGAGAACGACGCCCGCGACGCCTACCTACGGGACGGAGAATGGGCCGAAGGTGTCTACACCGATCCCTTCATCGTCCCCGGTGACGACGCCTGGCAGCTCTATTCCGCCAAGGCACCGGTCGAAGGTGCGCCGCTGCTGAGCATCGCGCCTGAACTGAGCGCGACCCAGCTGGACACCATTCTTGAGACCATCGTACGCCCGACCTTTGACGTGCTCGAGCGCGCCTGGGCCGGGATCGAGACGGTCCACGGTCCGGTGACGCTGGTGGACGCGAAGTTCGAGATCGGTGTCGACCGTGAGACCGGCGCCTTCCTGCTCGCCGACGTGGTCGACAACGACAGCTGGCGCATCTGGCCCGGTGGTGATCCGGGCAAGCAACTGGACAAGCAGGCCTTCCGCGACGGACAGGCCGAATCTCTTGTGACTGAAAACTACAAACTGGTCGCGGCGCTGACCCGACGCTTTCTGGAGGACTGAAACCCATGTCTGCAAACCCACCCAAAGTCGCCGTCCTGATGGGCTCGAAAAACGACTGGTCGATCATGCAAGCGGCCTGCGAGCAGCTCGACGCCCTGGGCATCGCCAACGAAGCGCGGGTGATCTCCGCCCACCGGACCCCGCAGCGCCACCACGATTTTGTCACCACCCAAGCGCCTGCTGAAGGCGTGAAGGTCTTTATCTGTGGTGCGGGTATGGCCGCGCACCTCGCCGGGGTGACGGCGGCGCTGAGCTCTTCGCCCGTGATCGGTGTTCCGCTGGAAAGCGGCGGTCTGGGCGGCATGGACTCCCTGCTCTCCACGGTGCAGATGCCCGGCGGCATGCCGGTCGCAACCGTCGCCGTGGGCAAGGCCGGGGCCAAGAACGCCGCGATCCTCGCCGCACAGATGCTCGGCCTCGCCTACCCGGAGATTGCGCAGGCGGTCACCGATCTGCGCGCCAAGCAGACCGCTGGCGTGCCAGAATTCCCAGGCTGATCGACAGCCCGGGCTGTTTCTTTGCCCAAGACAGGATAAGCCGATGGCCGCAAGCTGGTCTGAAATCGTCATTTTGCCCCGGGGCGGTCAGCCCGGCCCGGGTCTGCGTCTGATGGTGCCCGAGCTGGCGGATGAACCGGCGGCGCAGCGCGCGCTGTCGGCCTTCGTCGACCCCGTGACCGAGGTGGGCGGGGTGTTCTCGGCCTGGGGGACGACGACCAGCGGCGAGGGCGCTGACCCGTCCGACCTCTCTGACCCGTCTGGGGAGGTGAGGGCCGATGCTTCCGGTCAGCGGCTGTATTCGGTCGGCCCGCTGCCGGGGGTGACCGACGCCATCGCCAAGACCGCGCTCGACGTGCTCGCCGACCTGTCTCTGGTGAGCGCAGCCGACGCAGCCGGGGCGCAGGGCTATGCCGAACGCCTGCGGGTCGAGGCCGATGTCGCCGACCCGGACGCGCGGCTCGCCAGCCTGTTCAACCCGCTGATCGAACGGGGCCGGATCCGCTCAAGGGCCGATGTCTGGCGGTACAGCGGCGAAGCACCGCTGGCGGTGCGGCTGGCCGGTGACGAAGTCGGTCTCGTGCTTGAAGTCGACCTTCCCGAAGACGACGAAGCCCTGCTGCGGCTGTCGCGGGAGGGCATTCCGGGGCCTGAGGGCAAGGGGCGCGGACCACTGGGCTTCCAGCTCAGCGACCTGTACGCCATCCGCGACCACTTCCGCGCACTGGGGCGCAAACCCACCGACATCGAGATCGAGACCCTCGCCCAGACTTGGTCTGAGCACTGCAAGCACCGGCTGTTCAATGCCGATCTGGAGGGCGCCGAGGGCGGGTTGTTCAAGACCTTCATCGCTGGCGCCACCCGCCGGGTGCGCGCGGCGCGGGGGGCGGATGATATCTGCCTGTCGGTGTTTTCCGACAACGCCGGCGGGATCGTCTTCGACGACGACTTTCTGGTCTGTGACAAGGTCGAAACCCACAATTCACCGAGCGCGCTCGACCCCTACGGCGGCGCCATGACCGGGGTCGTGGGGGTTAACCGTGACTGCCTTGGCTTCGGGCAGGGCGCGCGGCCGATCCTCAACCGCTACGGCTTCTGCCTGCCCCACGCCGATGATCCCTCGATGCTGTATCGCGACCGGGCGGCGACCTCGGCGTTGCCCACCGCACGCGGGCTGATCGACGGTGTCATCAAAGGCATCGAAGACGGCGGCAATCAGTCCGGCATTCCGACCCCGCAGGGCTTCCTGTTCTTCGATGACCGCTACCGCGGCAAGCCGCTGGTGTTCGCCGGCACCGTCGGCCTCATGCCACGGCAGTTGCCCGACGGGCGCGATGCCACGGTCAAGGGCACCCAGCCCGGAGACGCCATCGTCATGGTCGGTGGCCGGGTTGGCAAAGATGGCATCCACGGCGCGACCTTCTCCTCCGTCGCCCTCGATGAGAGCTCGCCCGCGACGGCTGTTCAGATTGGTGACCCCATCACCCAGAAGCGGCTGTCAGATGCGCTGATCGACGAGTTGCGGGATCAGGGCCTGATCCGCGCGCTGACCGATAACGGCGCAGGCGGGCTGTCGTCGTCGATCGGCGAGATGGCCGAGGAAACCGGCGGCGCCGAAGTCTGGCTCGATCGCGTGCCGCTCAAATACCCGGGCCTCAGCCCGTGGGAAATCTGGATCTCCGAAGCGCAGGAGCGGATGAGCCTCGCCATCGCGCCTGAAGGCGTCACCGCCGTGATCGATCATTTCGCTGCCCGCGGGGTCGAGGCCACAGAAATCGGCCGCTTTACCGACAGCGGCGTGCTGGTTGCCACCTACGACGGCCGCCAGGCCATGAACCTCGATATGGCATTCCTGCACGAGGCGCCGCGCCTGAGCCTGCCGGTCGCCCCGGCGCCGGCGATTGCCGCTGATCTGGCTGTCGAGCCGGACCTGCCCGAGCGCGGGGCCTGCCTGCTCGCGGTCATGGCGCAGCCCAACCTGCGCGGCCGCACCCCGCTGATCCGACGCTACGACCACGAGGTGCAGGCCGGATCGGTGCTCAAGCCGCTGCAGGGGCAGGGCGCGGTCCATGGCGATGCCACCGTTGTCCGACCCTTGCTTGACCGCCCTGGCGCGGTTGCAGTCACGCAGGCGCTGTTTCCCCGGCTGACCGAGCGCGATCCCTACGCCGCAGCGGTCAACGCTGTCGACCTTGCCCTGCGCCAGCTGATCGCGGCCGGGGCGCCGCTGGACCGGGCTGCGCTGCTAGATAACTTCTGCTGGTGCTCGGCTGACCAGCCCGAACGGCTGTTCCAGCTGCGCGAGGCGGCCCGGGGCTGCTTTGATACGGCCGTGGCGCAGCTGGTGCCCTTCGTCTCGGGCAAGGATTCCATGTTCAACGACTTCAAGGGCTTCGATGCCGACGGTTCTCCGCTGGCGGTTTCAGCGCTGCCGACGCTGCTAATCTCGGCGCTGAGCGTGCTGCCTGACTGGCGCGCGGTGGTGTCGATGGACTTCAAGGCAGCCCGAGACGCCCTGTTCTGGGTCGGTCCGGCGCCCGAAGCGGCGCTGGGCTGCTCCGAACTTGCCCAAGCGCTGGGCCTGAACGATGCCCGGCTGGCCAGTCCCGCCGCGCGCACCGATCAGGACTACGCGGGCGTGCAGGCGGCCATGGCCAAAGGCCTGATTGCCTCGGCGATTGCCCCGGGTTGGGGCGGCGCTGCGGCGGCACTGGCGCGTTCGGCGCTGGCCGGTGGGCTGGGTGCGGCCGTTGAAGCCGGCTGGACGACCGCGCAATGGTTCACCGAAGCCCCCGGCGGGGTGGTGCTCAGCCTCGCGCCGGAGGACGTTGAAGCCTTCGCAGCGCTGGTCCCCGAAGCCCGGCGGATCGGTACCGTGACCGAGGCGGCCAGCGGGCTCAGCCTCGACGGCGAAGGGATTGCGCTGGCAGCGCTTAACACCGCCTACCGGGATGGCGAAAGCGGGGAGATCCAGTCATGAGTACCGCTTCGAACCCCGCTTCCCGGTCGCTGCCCATCCGGCCGCATCTGTCGGCGCCCGCACCCCAGCAGGGCGGTCCTTTTGTGCTGGTCCTCGCCGGGCACGGCCTCAACTGCGAGCACGAAACCGCCTTTGCCTTCGAGCAGGCGGGTGGCCGCGCGGAAATCCGCCACATCGATGATCAGGAAGCGCTCGCGCAGGCGCTGGGGCAAGCGCAGATCCTTGCGGTTCCGGGCGGCTTTTCGTTCGGGGACCACCTTGGTGCAGGCAAGGCACTGGCCGCGCGGCTCACCGCGCGGGTCGATGAAGCCCTGCTCGGGCTGGTCGAGCGCGGCGGGCTGGTCCTGGGGGTCTGCAACGGCGCTCAGATTCTGCTCAAAACCGGCCTGTTCGAGGGCGCAGGCGTGACCCTCGCGCCCAACGCCGGCGGGGCCTACCTGTGCCAGTGGGAGCGGCTGCAGGTGAGTGGGAGCGGCGACACGCCGTGGCTGGCGGGGCTGGAGACCTTCGACTGTCCCATCGCCCACGGTGAAGGGCGCTTTGCCTTTGCCCCTGGCGCGCTGGAGCGGCTGCAGCAGGGGGGCGGCGACGTGCTGCGCTATGACGGCGAAGCACCCAACGGATCGACCGATCGCCTCGCTGGGATTACCGCCAACGGCGGCCGGGTGCTGGCGATGATGCCCCACCCGGAACGGGCCCTGCTCAGCCACCATCACCCCGACTTTCACCGACGCGCCGTGCTCGCCCGGCGGCGCGGAGAGGCCTTGACCACCTTCGGTCCGACCCTGAGAATGTTCCGCAATGCAGTGGAGACGGTGACCCGGTGACCGCAAACGACGATCAGCAGCTTGAGTTCTATCCGCGCGCGCGCTCGGTCCTGTTCGCGGCGGGGCTGATGCTGGCCCTGTTTATCGCCTGGGGGGTGATGAGCTTCAGCGAGGGCATGGTCCGCGCCATGTTCATCATGACGCTAGGCGGGTTCACGGCGGCGGCCTTCGCCTCGCCCTACCTGCTGCGCAAGGAGCCGACGCTGACGCTGGCGGCCGAGGGTGTGACCCTGCGCCCGACCTTCTCCCGGCGGGTGTTCATCCCCTGGCACTGCCTGATTTCCGCCCGGACCGCGATCCGGGTTAAGCACCACCTGCGGCTGGAAGTGGACTGGACAAGGCTGCGGGCCGGTGACGTCGACCCGACTGGCGCAGGCCTGCCCTCGGAGCGCTCAGCGCCGCTGGAGCTGCACGGGCTGCGCCGCATCGATCTGGACGGCAATGTGCACGACGTGATCCTGCTGCTGCAGACCTTCAAGGACCGTCATTTCGTCGAGGCCCCCAACGCCGATGGCCCCAACGCTGAGGCTGACGACTAGAGCCGCTTCCATCACCAGCGCCAGACCGGCCTAGGCCAGTTCGCTCATTTCCACCCAGCGGCGCTCGGTCATCGAAATCTGCGCGGCCAGCCCCATCTGCACTGACATTCGCCCATCATAGGCGGTGACCAGCGGTGGGGTGCCCTCACGGATGGCCTTCTGGAAGTCCAGATGCTGGAAGAAGCTGGAGCCGAAATGGCTGCCCGCTTCGAGCACCTTTTCGTCGATCTCGACGGTCTCGTGGGTCGGGTTCTTAGGGCGGCGCGGCATATGCGTGATCACGCCCTCGGGGATTTTGACTTCGAGCTTGGCCGTGTCACCGACGAGGCTGATTTCCTCCTGGTTCTCTGACCCCTCGGCAAACATACACAGGTCGAGCTGCGCCTTGGCCCCTCCGGCAAATTCAACCACGGCAAAGCCGTGGTCAAAAATGTCGGGCTTCCGCCCGTCGTATTCCTCGCTGCGATGGTTCACGGCCTGTCCGCCCATGCCCATGACCGCAACCGGTTCATCCTGCAGAATGAAGCGCATCAGGTCGAAGAAATGGCAGCACTTTTCGACGAAGGTACCACCGGTGTTCTCGTTGAAGCGGTTCCAGTTGCCGATCTTGGGCAGGAACGGGAAGCGGTGTTCACGGATCGACAGCATCTTCATGGCGCCGACGTCGCCCGCGTGAGCGCGCTCGATCATCCGCGCGACGGGCGGCATGTAGCGGTACTCCAGCCCGACCCAGAACACGGGGTCGAAGCTCTTCACCCGCTCTTCGATCTCCAGCGCGTCTTCCAGCGTGGTACACAGGGGCTTTTCGACCAGATGCGGCAGGTCGGTCTGCAGCGTGTCGCGGAGCACGTCGATGTGGGTGTTGTTCGGGGAGGCAATGATCAGCGCGTCGACTACGCCCGCGGCGAGCATATCGCGGTGGTTGGTGAAGTACTGCACCTGCGAGAGGTCAGCGCCGTCGATGCTGCGCAGGGTCGACTCGGACCAGCTCAGCGAGGTCTGTACCGGATCGCAGACGGCTGTGACCGAGGCCCCATCGAGCAGGTAGATATTGCGGATGTGCTCCTGAGCCATCATGCCGGCACCGATGATGCCGTAGCGGGTCGAATTGGACACGGTTTCTCTGCTCCCCCAAAAGCGCAGTCTGCGGTCAAAGTCTATGGCGTGAAGCGATGCCCGAGTGACCGTCCGGCTGCAAGTGCTCAGTCTGCGCGACTGCCCCTACGCTGCCTGCGCTGCTGCTACCGCCGTCGCTGCTGCTGCTGTTGCCGCTGCCGCTGCCGCTCCAGCCACCGACGCGGCTAGCGGGTCTCGCGGGCGATCCGCCGGGTGACGAGGATCACCGGCAGCACGCCGAGCAGGACGATGATCAGGCAGGCGACGCCGGTTTCCTCGACCCGCGCGCGGCTGGCGAAGTCGTAGATGAAGGTCGAAAGCGTGTTCAGCCCGAAAGGCCGCAGGAATATCGTCGCCGAGAGCTCTTTCAGCGCCTCGATAAACACCAGCAGGGCAGCGACCGACAGGCTCGGCCACAGCGCGGGCAGATGCACCCGCAGCAGGGTCATCAGCGCACCCTGGCCCAGCGTGCGGCTGGCATCATCGCGGGCGAGCGGGATGTTGCGGAAGCCGCCGTCGACATTGCCCTCGGCCAGCGCCAGAAACCGAATGAGGTAGGCGAGCAGGATCAGCGCGCCCGACCCGGTGATCAGCAGCCCGACCGACAGGCCCAGTCCCTCGCGCAGCCAGCCAGCGAGCAGGTTATCCAGCCCGGCCAGCGGCACGAACAGCCCCAGCGCAAGGATGGTGCCGGGGATGGCGTAGCCCAGACTGGCCACACGCACGATCAGGCTCAGCCCCCGACGCGGGCCCGCCTGCAGGCGCAGGGTATAGACCATGATTACCCCGGCGAGCACGGTGAGCAAAGCGGCGCCCAGCGCCAGCTGCAGCGATGTCAGCAAGGCCCGGTGCAGGTCCGGGTCTGTGAGCAGGTCGAGCCGGTCCAGCGCGTAGCCCCCCAGCACCCACAGCGGCACGCCGAAACCCAGCAGCACGGGCAGGCAGCACCAGACCACGGCCAGCACGGCCCAGACCCCGTGCAGCTGCTGCCGCGGTGGCGCGGCGCGGGCGCTGCTGCTCTGTGCCTGCCGCCGCCGCCGGGCCCAGCGCTCGGTCAGAACCAGCACGAACACGAAGATCAGCAGCACCATGGTCAGCTGCGCCGCCCCGGAGATGTCACGTCGTGAGAGCCAGGTGTCGAAGATGGTGAACGTCAGGGTCTCGACGCCAAGGTATTCCACCGCGCCGATGTCATTCAGCGTTTCCATCAGCGCCAGCACCACCCCGGCGGCGATGGCAGGCCGAAGCGCGGGCAGCAATACCCGGAACAGGGTTGCCAAAGGCCCCCGGCCCAGCGCACGCGAGGCCTCGACCAAGCGATTGCCCTGCAGCTTCAACAGCGCCACCACCGCGAGGAATACGTAGGGGTAGAACACCACCGACAGCACCAGCACAGCCCCGCCGGTATTGCGGATGCTCGGGAACCAGTAGTCGCGGGCGCTCTGCCAGCCTGTGAGCGCGCGCAGGCTTTCCTGCAGCGGCCCCGTGAAAGA
>MDSZ01178438.1_pt1 | contig 13697 bp, 7 predicted proteins | sample 811201 | NCBI WGS metagenome assembly MDSZ01 (sample SAMN05326647, study PRJNA326480) | marine metagenome | isolation source: seawater | place: Indian Ocean: North | collected 2010
AAAGACATTGTCTATTTCCTTATCTTTATAAGAAGCTAGTTCTGCCTCAAGTTTTTTGATAGCATCATCTTTTCTATCAATTGTTTCTCTCATTTGTTTAACACCGTTCTCTGGTGCTTCAAATTCTTCCATTTGTACCTCCACTATGTATTAACCTATCAGACAAGACCATAGGCATCTTGCCGGGGTGCTACCTTAAACACTTGACTTATCTCTCTGGTAGCTAAAAGCTATAAGTCCATTACTCTACGGTTTTTAATACGAGCTTTCAACGTAGGCTTCGAAAGCTGATTTGCAGGTCTATTAGCGGACCACGCAACGCCTAAAACTATTATACACTATTCTTCTATAAGTCCAGTAAATTGTTTACCTTTTTTTACAGCACCTGTGGTTACTCCTTGTGTAGATGCAAATTCAGCAAGATATCTGTTGACTCTTGCTGAAAACATTTGGTCACCTACTGCTGCTTCTTCTAATTCATATATTGACAAATCACGACCTACACTAGCTGCTTGACTTATAATAGCTCCTGCACCTTCATATAAACCTTTTGCAGTTTGTCTATCAATTCCTCTATTTCTAAGTGATTGTGCTCTAGCAAATGATGTACTAAATCCTCTTGATGTACCTTCTGCTTGTAATTTAAGAGTACTAATTTGATTTTCTAGTAAACCATCTTCTATGTCTTCGTTTATTAATGCACCAAAGATAGCTTCATTTGAAGCTTCTATATTATATTGTTCAGCAAATAACTTAGAAACTTCAGGTATATCATCAATTACTTCGTTATAAACCAAAGCTAATCTTTCCTCAAACTCTATAGGAGCTACACCATTTTTAATTAAGTCTTCAAATTTTTTATCAAACATAGATGTATCTTCAATATCATATTCAGCAAGAGTAGACTTATAAGAATAAATATTACTTATAGCATCTTTTTCAGACATAATTAATGTACCATCATCTCTTCTTAAAAATCCAAATTGTTTTTCCCAAGCTTTAGATTCTCTACGTAACAATCCTATAGCTATAGTACTGTCACCATATTTAGCCCAATACTTAGCATAATCTTCTAATATTTCAGGGTCCATAAAAGAATACAAAGCTTTAGCTTCATCTAATCCTTGTTCGTAACTAAATCCTGTAGGAGCTTTAGGTGGTTCTCCACCATCAGAAGGGTTACTAAGTGTAGTAACTGTACCGTCAGATAATGTTACAGTACCATCTTCATTATATTTAACTACATCTGTTCCTTGAAATTCATCTAATTGACTTGTTTCTACCCAACCTTGTGATTCATAATCTTCTACTAATGCAGCATCTACCATTGAATATGACCCAGTAGGTGTTCTCATTTGTACTAATGCCATTACTATCTCCTTCCTGATGTGTATTCTTGTGTAGGAATTACGTTATCTCCCATTACAGTATCTAATCCTTTAACTAAATCTGTACTGACATCTACATATCCACGTTCTAAACCTTCTAATCTAAGCATTTCTTTTCTTTTAGCAAGTTCTGGTTCTTCTAATATAGCACTAATAGTTACGTCACCTTTTTCTGGAACTACACCCCAAATACCTTCAGCTAATGTTATAGCGTTATTATAAATATTTTGCCAAGGTATTTCTTTGTCCCAATTGTTATTAAATGCATATCTTTGGTCTTTTAATTTTTCAGTAAAATCTTCTGCAAATTTAGGGTCATTAATATATTGACCAGCAAGATTAGATATATCTGCTAAATAAGGTGCGTGTAACTCTTCAGGTAACCATGTATCTAGTAATTGTTTTACTTCATCTTCACCTTTTGCAGAAAAAGTTATAACACCGTTTTCTAATACATTTTGAAAATCACTTTCTACTGTGTCAGAATAAATAGAACCTTTTTGTGTTGCACCTGTTAATTGTTGTAATGCAAATCCGTTAGTCCAAGCACCACTAGCTATTTTGTTAGCTACCCAATTTATAGTATCTTCGTCTAAATCTGCTTCTAAACCTAATAAATAACCTTTAACAGTTCCAATTGAATCTTTAATAAGTTGGTCTTTACCTAATTTGTCACCTTTATATGTACGGTAATTATTGTACATAGCTATTGTATAGCCTTCGTCATTTAATATTTCTCTAAATCTTTTATCTAATTGTAAATTAGCTACCCAATTATCTGAATCTTCTATTATTAATTCTGTAGCTAAGTTAATAAAATCAGGTCTTTTACCCCAAGGTTCATCTTCAACAAAAGATGCTATACCTGCTACTGTATTTTCGATAACAAAATCTTCGTCTTTTATTTCAGCTAATTGACCAGCAAACCATACCTGACCATTATCTTCTAAAGATTTCCACTGGTCAGCAGTGTAAACTTGGAAACCTTCTACTTCTGTAGATAAATTACCTTCATTATCGAATGTTAAACCTTCTGGTGCATCAGTTATATTTTCTAAAGCATCCATAGTTAACTTCCAATAAAGTATCATACCTGTAGTAGGGTCTTCATAAGCTAAAAAATATTCTCCTCCAGCTTGTATTAAAGTTGTACCTTCTGGTCCATAATTTATATTGTAACTACTCATCATCTCCAAACATATTGTTCCATCCTCTAGCTATTACATCACCAACTTTATTTAATACTGGTGTAGCACCTAGTTGTGGAAACGTTTCTTTCCAGGTATCTTTAAATTCTGGGTTTCTTTTTAAAAACCACTCATCTAACCAATAGCTAGGCATGGCTCGTACAATCATACCCATCATCATACCACCATTAATCTTAGCATTTTCCATCATATCTTCTTCTAAAGTATCAACTCTTTTATTGTATTCATCATAGTTACCAGTTAAAAGCATTGCCTGTGCTGTTTGAGGAACTGTTAAAGCAGAAGTACCAGCAGCTATACCACCTGATGCAAGTGCAGTACCAAATGTATATAGTTCATATTTAACTAATTTAGCAGCTAATGCAGCTGCTTTTTCTATACCTACTCTTCTAAGTACAGTTTCTACTGCTTGTTCTACAGGAACTATTAACCATCCTGGTGCATTTTTAACAACATCTTGAACAATAGAATCATCAATTTTTATATCATTTATTTTAGTTTCTACGTCTGCTGCCATAGCACCTACTGAACTACCAGGAATATATTTTTGTGTTTTACTTAACCATTCGTTTCTTAATCTATCTAATTTTTCTTGTTTTTCAGGACTAATAGGAACTGTACCTTCTGGCATAGGCTCACCTTTAAGCCATGCTTCATACATAATCATTGTTTCATCGAAAAATCTTGTTTTAACAATAACTTCATCATGTATTGATTCATGTGAAAATGGATTACCCATACCTTGTCCACGACCAAATATCATATCTGCATCTGCTTTATTATCTACTATTTCTACAGTTAAATTAGGATATTTTTCTTCCATAATTTTTTTATAAGAATTTGCATGATTAGTTATTGAATTCTTATCTGTATAAGGATAAAATATTTTAACTACAGAATTTTCTACAGCTTTTGCTCCACTAGCACTACTACCTTGAACTGCATCTATTATTAATTGTTTTGCTGCTTGACCTATTTCTTCTGTACCATAAGACCTGTTACCAGCAACATTTAAAGTTTCAATATTATTTTCTATCAACCAATTTCTTAACTGTTCAGGAGTTTCTGGATTTTCTAGCCAAGGTAGATTAGCTTGTTTTACGCCATATTCGTGCGTCCAATAATGACCTCGACTATCTCCTTCACCAAACCATACTGTACCATCTACACCTTTTGCATTAGCTTCAGTTCTAACTAAATAGCTATAATCTGGTATAACAGTAAATTTACCACTATCTACTAATTTTTGATAGTTAGGACTATGATTACCGGCAGGTTCAGTTCTCCAAGTTTTTCCATCTTTATCTAAACCAACTGTACCACCATAATCTAAACCTAATTCTAGTGCAGCTTCTATACCATACTGGTCAACATTTTTTTGCATACCAGATATTATTTTCTTTAGCTTTAACTCAGTAGGTTTTGGAGGTACACTACCAATCATGTTTATAGCATTATTTAAATAATCTTTAAATCTTTGTGGTAATCCTACACCTGCACCCGTAGCAAAACCACCTGCAGAAACTTTAATAGGTTTTCCTGTATCTAAAGCTTTTTGTATTTGTTCATCTACATGTTGTTGAAATCTATTAAAGTTATCATCAGTATCTGCAAAATCTTCTGTTCTAGAATATCTAGTATCTATACCAATAGCATTAGGTAATCCTCTAATTACTGCTTGTGTTTTGTAAGGTATATGTTTTGTTTTAAGTCTATCGGTTGTATTATCAGCAAATAAATAAGTATATTCAGTATCAGCTGCAACTGTTGGTCTATCCCAAAATTCATTTACTTTAATTACACTTCCAATTTCATCAGTTACTTTTACAAAAGCATCTAATCCATCATCTCTTAATGCAGTTAATATACGTGGCATTTCTTTAGTCCATATATCTGGTTTTCTACCTGGTACATTGTGTTCTATTGTCATACCTTTAGTATCAAGTAATTTTTGATATGCTTCTGGATTTTGTTTGTACATTGTACTTACTATTTCTTCCATTAATGAAATACTAATTTCTTTGTCTACTTTTGCAGTACCAGTTATTTTTTGTCTAACATCTTCAGCACGTAAATATTTATTATAAACAGCATCATTAAATGTACCTGACTTAAGAGTTTGATATGCGTGTTCTACATTTCTATAAGGTTTATCTTGAAATACAAAATCTCTAGGTGCAAAATTACTTAAATGACTAAACTTAGCATCACCACTATACGCATTAGCTACTTTAGGTTCATTTAGAGGCATCTTCTTTTTTTCATCTAATTTAGCTTGTACACGTTTTTTTCTAGCCTCACGTCTTAAAAGCTCATCAGGGTCATACAATTCACCATCTTGTCGCTCTGTAAATTTATTTATTAATACATTGTTAACATCTTGTAACATTACCCATTGCCCATCATGTATTGAAGGTAACTTGATTGTACGTCACGTATTTTATTTTGTTCTTCTACAAATTCACGGTCATCTCTAGCATCATCCATAATTTTTTGTTTAGCTGCTTCTACAGGATTTACTACATTAAACTCTTCTTTTAATTCAGGTACATCTAATTGTACATATTGAACTGATGGTTGTTCTGTAACAGGGTCTACTGTAAATTCTTGTCTATATTCATTATAAATTTCATCAGCTCTAAGATACTTATCTTGTGCTACTAAAGCTCTAACATATGGTGACCAATCTTCTGCAACACCATTAATAATGTCACTTTTATATTTATCACTCATTTGTTCACCGTACAATGAATAATACAAATCTTCTATATCTCTAATAAAATCATTTACAGCAGGTTGTCTATTTGCTTGTGTAATTTCAATTTCACGTTGTGCATCAAATGCTTTTTTACCTTCTTGTGTTAATTTACCATACTCAAAAAATGCAGCTTGAAATACTTCTCTACTTAAAATTTGTTCTTTACTTAATCTATTATTAGCTAAATCAATACCACCAAACATAGTGTTAATACCTCTACTACTACCAGTGTTAACTGCTTGATTATATGCGTCTTCAGCTGCACCTAAAGCTATACTTCCACTTTCAAAATCTTCTAAAGAAGTTACAGCGTATTCAATAATACTATTAACTAATGCTTTAGATACAGGCCCTTTTACACCATTTACTTCGTTACCTAATGTTTCTTCATCTAGTATTCCATAAGCTATAGCTCTATCTTGTATAGCTTGTAATTCTTCTCTATTAAGTGTGTCGTAAAACGTAACATCAAAATTTGCTGATGGAAAGAAATTAGTCATATCAACAACTGCTACATCTGGTTCACCATTAACAAGTATTGGATTACCAGCTTTATCTTTTTTAGCATAACTTCTTTTATTCGTATCATTAGATGCACCTTGGTACCCGTCATAAGGGTCCATTTTGTTATTTAAACTTGCTGCAATAAAAGAATTGTATACATCTATAAAACCTTGAGCATTACCCGCTTCTAAAGTACCTAACAAACCTTCTAATACACTTACTTGTGATTCATCTAAATTTTGTGATGCAGGATTATCAAATAAAAAACTTAACTCTGTACCAATTTGTTCTTCTATTATTTGTACATCTTCAGGTGATAAAGCCATTAACTTCCTACTCTTTCTCTTCTCTGTGCTAAGTAACTATTATACTCTAAAATATTTCTGTCACTAGAAAACATTCTTATAATTACATTTTGATATATAGGCATAAAATCAGGATAATCTGCAATAACTGCATATGCTTGGTCTGATATTCTTTTTCTAATAATATATGCATCTTGAGAATTAGAAGTTAGCCACCAAGTAGTAGAGCCTGTACCGCTCATTTCTACAGATAATTTTTCTGCTTCTAGCCAATATTCCATAAATTTATTAAATCCTAAACCTGATTCGTATTCTTTTGCAAAATCTAATGTTGTCCATTTATCACGCATTTCTTTAAAACGTTCTTTTGTACTAGCTTGTTCAGTTTGACCGTATGAAGCTTGAAATCCAGCATGTGTTTCTATTAATGCAAGTCTATATGCTTTAATGTGATATTCAGCTTCTGCAGGTGACATTTGTCCTAGTTTTACTAATTCCTCTGTTTGTTTTTTAAATTGGTCATATTTAAACCAACCAACTGTATCGTTAGCACTTCTTAAATAAAACTCAGGATTCTGTGTTGCTTGTGCTATTACATCAGAATATGTTCTTTCATTTTCAGGATTAGCTGTATTTAAATAATGATATGTTAATGGCAATTGATTAATTTCTTCTATATGTTCATCTTTCCAAACTTTTATTTTTTGGTCCCATACTGTAGCAAATGGTGATTTATCTTTACTACTTGTAAGAATATATCCATGGTCTAATCCTATTTCATTAGCAAATTCTTCTGCAGCAAGTCTGTGGTCACCAAAATGTTTTTGTACTAATTCATCGTAATATTCTGCTAATACAGCTGTTGACCACCATTTACCTGTTGTATCTTGTACTGCACTTCTTATTACTGGACCTGTTGGTACTGGTGCACCTGTAAATTGAAACAAACTTCTTGTTAAAGCAAACCATCTAGCTTCATGTGCAGAGTACATCATTAATGCTCTATCTAATACTTCATTAGATAATTCACCTTCTGAATACTGATAAGGTATATTTCCGTTTTGTTGATGCCATTTTAACATTTCTTCTTGTGAAGCTACTTTTCTATTACCATCCCAGTTAGGCATAAGTTTTCTTATATATTTATCTAACTTCCCATTTTCTAATAAAATAACATCACTATTAGATATTTTTGCATCATTCCAAAAATCTATAGTAGTTTCAGCTCTCATAGAATTAAATTTGTTATTCATATCCCATTGCATAAATTGATTATCTTTATCCACGTAAGTATCACTAAATTTTTCCCGTATAATATCTACAGGATTACCAGCAACTCTTGCTTGTTTAATCCAAGGGATGTTTCCAAGTACACCTAAAGCTTCACCCAATGATTCAGGAGGAGGAAATGAACCAAAAAATTCATCTTGAAACTCTTGGTCAAAACCAACCATTTGTCCAAATTTACTGTCAAATAACATATTTTGATAATATTGAACTATAGGGCTACCAGATGGAAATGTTTGTGTACTTACCATGTTTACACCACCAGCAAAACCTACCATGTTTTCTCTAAATCTTACATCAGTACCAAATGCCATATCAGAATGCATAACTTGTGCTGGATATAAAAATACAGTTTCTCCAGTTACAGGGTCTTCACCCCACCTACCTTGACCATAATAACTATAATTACCACCCCAAGAAGTTAAACCATCTTGAGCTGTAGACGCTGCTCTAATGCTATATGGATTTGCAGCTACTGCTTTACTCCACCTTTTACCCATTTCTATAAATACTTCAGGGAAAGGAATAATATTTCTAGTTACTTCTGATATTCTGTGTTTGTTTTTAGTATCATATAAAACTGCTTTCATCATAGATACAGCGTATGAGTTAGCTAAATTACTCCAAGCTTCATAACTATTTACAGTTCCTGAATGACCTAATGACATAGTTCCTTGTAATTCATTTAATAAATATTTAGGAACTTTTGCAGCTACTGCTTCATTATAAAATTTTTGTTGTAATGCAGGAGTAAACTTATCAAAGTGTGCTGATAATTTTAACCAACGATATTGTTTAAATATAGGACTTCTATTTAATCTAGCTGTAGGAGATTGCAATAAGAATTCAAACCAAGAACCATACATATCATTACCTTTATCAAATAATTTTTGTATCTTGCCTATTGCAGGAGCAGATGGTACAACAACATATCCAAAATCATATACAGCTTCACCAGCATCGTTTTTTAATCCTACATATCCTGCTATAGAATCTTTTAATTCTTGTTGGTTTTTAACTGTATATTTTTCATAAGGATTATCAGAATCCCATTTAGCAGCTAATTTAGTTTTTTTACCGTTAACATTATTAAATTCACCGTAAGCAATACCTTTTCTAAGTTCCTGAGAACCTGTAAATGTATGTGATATATCATGTGCATACTCACCACCATTGGTACCTTTTACAATTCTTATATAATGTGTACCTTCTGTCATTTTCATACCAGTACGCATACGTATTTCATTTTCACGTGCAAATAAATATTGCAACCAATTTTCTTGTTTACGTATAGTTGTTTCTTTGTTACTTACGTATTTAGGTCCTGTAAGATTTATTAATCTTTCACGTAATTTAATTGCTTCAGCAGTTTTAGACCATTTAACTATTTCATCAGGATTACCATTTTCTATTTTTGCTAATGCTCTTGAAATAGGGTCGTTATGTAATTTTAAAAATTGAAACAAATATCCATCAAAAGCCCATGGATTATCAGGACTTACTGTTTTGTAATCAATCATACTTTTATTAATAGATGCTGTTTTAAAACCAGAATAAGATAACTGTGCATTAATGGCTTCATGAAAATATTGTGATTGTGTTACTTCATTAATATCTTCACCAGAGTCAATAAGTTTTTTAGCTAACAATGATATTGGATTGTATTTAGCACCTTTAGGTACATACCCATAAGAAAACAACCAAGAAAAATATTTATCAGGTCTGTCAAACATACCGTACAATGCAGGAAATATTGAAAAGAATAATTGTTCTTCTAATACAACACGTGATGTAAGTGCTGGTTTAGCTATTAACCAAGGTTTTAACAAATCATTCATATATAGAGAAGCAATCATATCTATTGTTCCCCCTGCTATATTTTTTGTTGGTATAGATAATCCTTTATTTTTAGCTAAACTTTTAATATAAGCTGTTGTAGTTTCCATAATTGAAGCATCTTCTAAACCTGGTATTACATCAAACAACTCTGACATAACTCTGTTTAATGCTCTGTTATCAGTTAAAGGAGCACCTTGTTTTGCAGTTTCAGAAATTTTAGTTACAGAAGGAATAAAAGTAGTATCACCAGTAACTTCGTCTACAAATCTTGGAGTCCATTGGTCATGTATCATATTTCCTTCAGGACTACTAAAATAATTTGTCATTTGTAATTCTTGATTTCTAGATTTTTTAACGTAATCTTCTAAAAATTTAGCTGAAGCTAATCCTTTTCTTTGAGCAACCATAGCTATATCATTTTTAAATAACATTTCAGAAAACTCATCTATATTTTCTATAGTATGTTTCATACCTCTAAATTCATCTAATATTAAATCTGCTCTTGCTGTTGAGTAACCAGTACTTAATAAATGATTTCCTAATGTTCTATAAGCTTCATTTCTATTATTGTAAGATAAAACACTTTGTGGTTGTATAGAAAATGCTTTTTTAAATCTTGGACTCATGCCTGCAGTTAACTCTCCATAAAAACCAAGACCTCTTCCTAAACTGTATTCTCCTGTTGCTTCCCAAATATCTAAATCTTTTCTAGTTACAAATTGTGTATCATCTACTACTTTTGTTTTACGAGATTTAAGCATATCTCCAGCAAATCTTTTACCTTCTCTGTATGTTTCATCTACAGCACGTAATGTTCTATTTACAGCTCTACCTGCTAAAGACATAGCAGTTGGACCAGGAGTTTTACCTCTTAAATTACCACGTAAATATGCTCTACCTTTTGGTAGCTCATCTAATTGAAAAGCCATATCCATACCTGGAAGTTGTACTCCATCAGCGTACATACGTCTAAAAAAGTTTTTTAAAGAATTTTTATCTTTAGATTTAATTAATACATCATGTATTTCTTCAGGAAATTCTCTTGTCCAAGGATTTTGTATAAGTTCTACATTAGATTTGTTAGCAACTAATGCATCTAACATTCCTGTATCATCTAACAAATCAACCATATCATCAGCATTTTTGCTAAACATTCTTGGCACCCAACCAGCTATTAATCCATATTCTTTTTTTAATTTTGAGGTTTTAACTCTGGCATTTTTTAATTCTGTACGTAAAGGTTTTACAAATTTACCAGTAAAGTTATCAAAAGTATCTATAAATTCATCTACGTTTTTTAAATTTTGACCAGTTATAGGATTCTTTTTATTTTGTTTTATCCAATTAGTAACAATTTCTTTTTTCTTAACAGGACTATATAGTTCATCATCAGCATATTTAGCAAGTTCATTTGGAGATTTAGATAGTTTAGATAATTTTTTAATTCCTTTAATAGTTTTGTAAAAACCTAATTCAGCAAAAAGTCTGGCACTACCATCAATTATTCCTGACATTGTATTGTATTGTGTACTACCTACTTTAAATTTTAGACCTGCACTATACCTACCATGTGAATAAGGTACTTTTGTACCTAGTTGTTCGTTAATGTTATAAACTCTATTCTTTGTATATTCTTCTGCAAGCTCTGGAGTTTGTATAAATCTACGTCCTGCAAACAATTCTATTTCATTTGGCTTTTGTATTGATGTCCAGTTAATATCACCATTTAAATTAGGTTTAATAATAGGTGCACCTTTTTGTGCATAAAAATATGCAATAGCTTCTTGTCTTGTAAATTCACCACTATCAATTAAATCTTGTACTAATGGGTCATCTTCAGCCATAACTGATTCTACTGTTATCCAATTTTTTGTATTTATATTAACTGGTTGTCCACGTTTAACTTGATTTAACATTTCTAGTACATATGGAGAACCACCTGCATCTGCACCCTCTTTCCAAAATCTAAGCCAATCTTTTGTTTCTTTTAACCAGTTTTCTTTTTCACCAAAATCAGATTCTTTTAATATATAACTATCTTCAAAGTCTATAGGTACAAATTGTTTAGCATAATCTAATGTTTTACCTTCTTCTATAAATCTATCTAATGCATTCATTTGTTGTGCATATGCAAATACACGTCCTGCAAACTGCGGTTTATTGCCAGGTAACAAAAACTGACCACCTGGTACTGCAACTAATGCTCTTTGCATTGGATTTAAATCCTCCATGTTGCCTGCAACTAAATCAAATTCACCAGTTTCTTTGTTATATTTAACTTTATCGCTTTCATACTTACCAATAAAATGTGGAGAGTATTTGACTAAAATCTCACTTAAACCTTCAAATAATGAAATAGTCCATAATGAAGCTGTTCTTAAAGGTGTTAATATAGTTCTATCTTCTTTTCTTCTTTCTCTAAACATCTCTTCAGGACTATTTTCTTTACCACCTACAGCATTTAAATATTTTTGTGCCCAATCTATAGGATTACCATTTTTACGTCTATCTTCTTGTACATAGATATAATTGTTAGCTTGATTAGCCCACATATTTTTTTGATAACGTTCTGCTATATCTTGAAAAGATTGTGCGTCAACAGGTATGTTAGTTTGTTGTGCCATAGGCATAATTATTTCTGCAGGTAATATTGCGTATCTTTCTGTTAATGCAGTAAATCTAGTTTCAAATTGTGGGTTTTCGTCTAAAAAACGTCTAGCAGAAATATGTCTTTGACGTTCTCTTGCACCTTGTACAGCTGCATCTTTTTCTTCAAATGCTGAAAACATTACTACCTGTAACTTTGAGTTTCTCTAGTACTTCGTAATTGTTGTAAATATAAATTATCTGGGTTTCTTCTACCCATTTCTTCTAATAATATATCTACATCATCTTGTACCATTTCATCAATTAAACCATCGCTATTGTAATCTAATAAACCACCAGCTGTAGGTGATTCCATTTTACGTTCAGTAGGTCCATATAAAGCATTTTGTAAATTATTGCCTTTTCCTTGTTGTGGCACTGGAATAGGTTTTACAGCAGGTAAACCATCAACTGCCTCTTGTCCACCTGTAAACGCCTTATTTGCACCGTAATCAGCGTCAGGAAGCCTTCTAATGGGTTGTTTAGCACTTCCTGGACCTCCGTCAGTTCTTTGCCCACCTTGCGGTGTAGCTACAGCTGCAGGCTTTTTTGGTTGTCTATACCCACCACGTCTATTTTTTCCCATAAAAATCCCTTGTTATTAAAACAATAATACCTGGTAACGGTGTCATAATTTCTGTTACGTTCTCACCAAGTATGTCTAATTCGTCTGTTACACCAAATTCGTTATAAACTAGGTCCCAAAACTCACTATCAAAATAATTTTGCATTCTATTATATTCCAAAAGCCTGTGCCATTCCTGGAACATTTTGACCTCCACCCATCATTTGTTGTTGCATCATTTGTTGTTGTATCATAGCTTCTTGCTCAGGTGTCATTTGCGGTTCTTGCGGAGTATAAAACTGCTTCATAATTTCTGTTATTGCAGCAGGATACTCATAAATAGCAATTGCAGCCATAGTAGCTGCAGCATCACCTTGTGCAGACCTAGCTAGAATACTGTCAAATAAAACTTGTTCAGCTTTATTCTTTCTAATGCGTTCTTGTACTTTTGCTATGTTCTCTAAACCATCAATATTATCTTGTAAAGTTTCTACGTCTATAACACCTGCTTGTAATAATTGCAACCCAGTCACAATTTTTTGTGGTTCATCAAACCCAGCCATAACACCATAGATACGTCTTGTTCTAAAGTCACCACCTATGTCATTAAGAGGTTGATAGTTTTCACTAAAAGCAGAACCGTTATAAAAACCAACAATAGGTTTTTTTCTTATACCTGTTGAATAAGATAATACAACGTCCATTTCTAAACGTTTTTCATCCATTTGCACTAAACCAGTTTTAATAACATCTCTATATTCAGATATCATTAATGACATAGTGCTGTTTAATTCTGATAATCCTGCACCAGTAACAAAGCTATTAGGTGATTGACTATCATCAGTTACAGGATATCCACCTACCATACGTAACTGTCTTTCCAATCTGTCTATTTGTTGGAACAATTGATATGGTATGTTATTCATTGGTTTAGAAACTTGTGTACCAGGAGATAGATAATTAACCGCAAATCTGCCTTTTCTGTATTGTCCGGATTCTATCTCTCCTGATATGTTAGTTTCTGTAAACACAGAATCTTCCATCGCAATTGCAGACATTATGTTAATCTTTGCCATCATAGCCATTAGTCCTATAACGTGGTCGTATTGACCTTTTAGTTGGTCAAAAGAAACTTTCTTCATAAATACAAAAGGTGGTGTAGATAATACGTTAGGTATAAAGTCAAGAATCATATTC
>MDSZ01126880.1_pt1 | contig 13695 bp, 13 predicted proteins | sample 811201 | NCBI WGS metagenome assembly MDSZ01 (sample SAMN05326647, study PRJNA326480) | marine metagenome | isolation source: seawater | place: Indian Ocean: North | collected 2010
TCGTTTTTTATGAGCTTATCTGAAAAAGTTGCTATAAAGGAGTTGTAGTTTGGTTTGCAAAAAGGACCAAAAATATTAGGAATTTTTAAAAAGTAAAATTTGAAGCCCAGCTTTTTGGATACTCTCTCAAACTTGAGTCTAGCTTCTTTTTTTGCTTTGCCATATAACGTGTCAGCGTCTTCTTGTGATGAGGAGGAAAAAAACAACTTACCATAAAATTTTATTTTAATTAAGTAATTTAAAAGTGTAGAATTGATTTCATTATTTTTATCATATACCTCTATTTCTGTATTAGCTCTATTTACTCCCGCTAAATGAAAAATAAAATCACTTTTTTGAATTTTACCACCAAAATTTTGCGACTCAAAATCTTCTTTTTCTAATGCTACAATTTCTGCATTAGGATAATTTAAGCTAATATTTCTAACTAGATGTCCACCAACAAATCCATTATGACCAGAAACTACTATCCTCATGAAAAAGTAAATTAAGCTAAATCAGCTTTAATTTTTGGTATTTTTAAAAGTAGAGATTTCATCTCCTCTAAATTAAGGTGATTAGTGTTATCTGAATTATATTCTTCAGCTACTTTTACATTATCTCCCTTTGAAAAATACTTATCATAGTTTAAATCTCTAATGTCAGTTGAAATTTTAAAATAATTTCCAAGATCATCACTTTTTATCATTTCCTCTTTAGTAACAAGGGTTTCGTACAACTTTTCACCATGTCTTATGCCTATGTTTTGTATATCTGATTTAGAGTTATATAATTCAATAAGCGCTTTTGCTAAAACTTCTATAGTAGCAGCAGGAGATTTCTGTACAAATAAATCTCCATTCGTACCATTTTCAAATGCAAATTGAACCAGATCCACAGCATCGGACAATGTCATCATAAAACGTGTCATGTTAGGGTTTGTAATGGTAAGGGGTTTATTTTTTTTTATTTGATCAATAAATAAAGGAATAACTGACCCTCTTGATGCCATGACATTTCCATATCTAGTGCCTAAAAAAACAGTTTTTTTATCATCTAAATTTCTTGCAGCAGCCATCATCGTTTTTTCCATAAGTGCTTTTGTCATTCCCATGGCATTAATTGGATATGCTGCTTTATCTGTACTTAAAACAACTAATTTTTTTACTCCAAATTTTTCAGCTGCTGATAAAACGTTACTAGTCCCTAAAATGTTTGTTTTAACAGCTTCAATTGGGAAAAATTCGCATGAAGGCACTTGCTTTAGAGCAGCAGCATGGAATATATAGTCAACTCCTTTAATTGCTTTTTCAATAGAATCTTTATCTCTTACATCTCCGATATAAAATTTTACTTTTTCGGATTTTAATTTTTTTCGAAGATCATCTTGCTTTTTCTCGTCTCTTGAGAATATTCTGATTTCCTCATAATTTGATTTTTTCAATGTTTTATTTAAAAAAGCGTTTCCAAATGAACCAGTTCCTCCTGTAATAAGTAATATTGATGATTTCATGATTTTTATACTCGAATTATATCTTTATATACAAAATTTTTTATTTTGATAGCATTCTTAATGATTAAAGATAAAAGATTTGTTTGTTTCATTTCTTTAATAAATTCAATATTCGATTTATCCATATTCTCTAATAATTGATTTATATATGGTAGATAGATGTTATTTAAAAGTACACCCTTTAAAGGTACGTAATAACTACTGAGATTGGTTTTGAATGTTTTTGCATTAAGTTGTCTTAAGCCTGCGAAATGGTAAAATAGTAAGGGCTGATCATCTATCAGAATTAAACCTTTATTGAATTGTATATTGTAATTTTTAACATTCCAAATTGCAAGATTTGCTCCTTTATGTTTTAGAATTTTTAAGTTGGAATATTTTTTGGGCCAGTTATCTAAGTATTTTTGATCTGCATACCTGCCATTCTCTAATTTTTGATAGCACCAGTCAATACACTGCATTGCCCAATCAGAAACACACTGTCTTCCAACTTTATCATTTCTAAAAGATATCCATCCAACATTAAACCTCCCATATTTTTTTTTTGATTTATTTGACCAATGAAATTTATGTTCTATAATTCCAATTGAAGCTTTTCCTAGTTCATCAAAAAGAGGTTTTAATGAGTTATAAAAATATAAATCACAATCAATGTAATTTAATAATTCAATATCTGGATTTTTGTCAAAAATAAAATCACATATTTGAGCAGAACAAGTAAAAAAATACTCCGCAACAGATCTTTCTTTTTTGATTTTTTTTAATCTAGGCCTAAATTTAATTAGTTCATTATGACTATAAACTATAGAGTTTAAGATAGGGTCTCTCTCTAAAATACTAAATACCTCTTTGTCCATACAAACAATAAAAAGAGTACTGCTTTTATTTTGCTTATATAAAGATTTTGAAAGCAATTTTGCATATGGTAAATAATTAAAATCAAAATAAGTACAAAAATACAAATGCTCCATTTAAAAATTTGAGACCCCCTTATTTATTGGATAAAGCCTAGAGTACTTCCCTCTAGAAAGAATAATACTCTTCATAATTTTTATTTTAAAATTTGTTTAAGTATTTCAATAAAATAAAGTTGTTTTTTAAGATTAAAACTAGGATACATTGGAAGAGAAAAAATTTCTTTCGCCACTTTTTCTGTAACCGGTAAATCACCTTCTTTAAACCCAAATTGTCTGAATCCAGTCATTGTGTGTATTGGCCACGGATAGCTAATATTTAAAAAAATATTTTTTTCTTTTAATTTTTGTAAAATTTCATCTCTTTTTTGGTGTCTAACAACGTAAACATAAAATGAATGTTTATTATATTCCTTTTCACAAGGTAAAATAAGACTTGTCTCTTTCAGCTTACTTTGATAAATTTTTGCAATTTTTCTTCTTCTCTTAATATAATTATCTAAACGTTTTAATTTATTTAGTAAAATTGCAGCGTGCATTTCGTCTAGTCTGGAATTATAACCTTCCTCAAGAATAGAATAATAAGTTTTTTCCATTCCATAAAATCTAAGTTTCTTTAAATTATCATTAATTTTTTTATTGTTAGTTACTACCATGCCTGCATCACCATAACCACCTAAAATCTTAGTGGGATAAAATGAAAACACAGAAGCATCTGACATAGAACCTGCAATCTTATTTTTATATTTAGCCCCATGACTTTGGGAGCAATCTTCAATTAAAAAAATATTTCTTCTTTTACAAATTTCAATTACTTTATCCATATCCACACATTGTCCAAATAAATGAACAACTATTACTCCTTTTGTGTTATTTGTTATACTTTTTTCTAGTTTATTTACATCCATTAAATACGTACTAGGATCAATGTCAACAAACCTAGGAGTTCCGTTTGCAGCAACAATTGAAGAAATAGTAGGAACGGCTGTATTTGACACAGAAATCACTTCATCACCTTTTTTCAATCCAAATGATCTCATAGTTAAAAAAAGCGCATCTGTAGCTGAATTTACCCCAATTCCATAGTTTGAGTTACAATATTTAGCAAATTTATTTTCAAATTCTTTTACATTATCTCCAAGAATTAAAGTACCAGAATTTAACACTTTTTTAATTGCTGATAAGATCTCTTTTTTTTCGACTTTTAGTTCATCAAGATAATTCCAAACAGCAATTTTATTTAATTTTTTTTTAAAAAGATTTTTTAAATAATTCATTTGTTTATTTCTTTTATTAAGTTACTCATATCTGTTGCTTGTTGTAGAAAAACCGAATTTATTTTTTTAAATTCTTTTTTATTGAGTTCTATTAAATTTCTAAAAAAATTAACAAATGAATCTGATGGATTAAAGTTTATATTTTTTGAAACATTTTTCTTCCTCATTAAAATTGTTGAATCCTTATTCGAATCAGATGTAAATAATCTACTGGTGCTTAGTAAAATATTTTTCCCTAAAAAAAATCCATTATTTACATATTCACTTTCAAATCCAAAAAATCCATTTACTATCTTATTTTTTTCAAATTCAATGATAATGTTCATTCTAGTATAAACTTTATTTTTAATTAGTTTTCCACAAAAAAATATTGGGTTAGATTTAAAAATTGTCTTACCAATATCTATAGCATATGGTGCCATATCATACACAACTCCTCCACCCAATTTATTACTATATCTAAAATTTGTGATTTCAAATCCTGGTATAGAAAAATTTACAGTTATTTGATTTATCTGTGTTGAATATTTTTTAATAAAATCAATTTGTGGATGAAATTTATATGTTATTGCTTCAACAATTATTTTCTTTTTTTTATTTGCTAGATCAAATAATCTTTTAGCGTCCTCTAAACATAATACAGCTGGCTTATCTACAATTATATTTTTATTATGATTTAGTGATAACTCTATTAATTCTGCATGTTTGTTATTTGTTGTTGAAATATATACAAAATCGGCATCAGAACTTTTAATTGCAATTTCATATGAATAATAAATTCTAACTAATTTTTCATAGCAATTGTTTGGAACATTTTTTGATAAACTAGCACAATCAAAAGAAATAATAAAGTCAGATTTTTCAAGTGCTGGAATAATTTTTCTAACAGCTAAGGAAGAATACCCGAATAACAGTATTTTCATAGTTCGTTAAAGTCAATTAACCCTAATATACTTCTTGATTCAATACTAATATAGCCTAATTCCATCATCTTATAAATTTGAAAAAAATTTAACCAAATAAAATTTTTAGGAATTTTTAAAATATTTTTTGTTTTTATCAACATATTCTTATTTAATATTTTATAAAATCTACCTCCCTCTTCTGATTGAATAGAATTAATAAGAATATTATTAACATCAGGGTTAATAAAATATTCTCTAAAATTTACCTTTTGATTGTCTAAATTAAATTTAGAAACCGATATAGTTGGATAAAGCAAAATCTTATGAAATGCTCCTGCCTCTGCTTTAACTTGAAAAAGTAACTCAAATTTTTCATTCATAAGAAAACCAGTTAGACCTATGCTTTTGTCAACAAAAAGTGGTTGAGACCAATTACTAACTTCTCTACCTTTAGCATGAATTAAAAAATACTCAAGACTAAAAAAATTATTATTTCTATTAAAAATTCCATCGTCTTTAATATTCCAATTTTTCATTTTATCTAAACTCAACTTCTTAGTCTCAAATTCTAAATTAGTTTTAATTTCATCTATCCATCTTAAAACTTGAGAGATACTTTTATCAAACTCTTTAATTTCAACCATTTTTTTTAAAAATAAAGACTTTTTGGATCTTAAAACGTATTTAAAATCATCTATGTCATCGTTAAAAAAATTAAGGCAAGCTAAAACAGTTCTTGAATCCATGTTTAAAAGATTATCTATTTTAGATAGATTCTTTAAATCATGCATAGTCAGCCAAATGAAATTTTCTTTAATTTCTATTTCCTCATTTATTTCAATAACCATATTTCTATTTCTTTTTTTTAGAAATCTCCCTGCCTGTTCTGGCTGAAGTTGATCAACTATTACGACCCCCTTTTTTTGAAGAAAATAGTCTAGATAATCTGGGCTATTCCCTCCATGAGCTTTTGTATAATTACTTCTTGTTGCTTGTAAAGTTGGGGATAATTGAATTGAGTTAATATTTCCAGGCTCTACCTTTGCCTGCATAAGAAAATATCTTTTTTCATTTATTATCTTTGATATGATACCAAGTATTCCAGCCTCAGGTTGATCTATAATCAATTGTTCCCATTTTTTTTTAGTATTAAAGTTAGCTCTCACCTCTAATCCAAGTACGCTAAAAAACTTTCCAGACTTATGTCTAATAGTTGAACTTAGTTTGTCAAATTCCCAACCATTACAATCCTTGAGTTTTATTCGTTTAATTTTAAGACTTAGTGATTTTTTTCTTTCTTCATACCATTTCAAAAAAGTTTTTAACGAATCTAAATCACTAGAATAAAAAAAAGATCTAATAATTGGATTATGACTCATTTTTAATAAATTTTAAATATTCATCAACTGATCTAAATGATTTATTCATATTATAAATAGTGTTTGCCAAAACCAAGCAAACACAATCTGATGAAAATTCTTTCATATCAACAAACAATTTTCTTGGTATATAAATACCCTCATAGGGATTCGACATTTTTCTTTTGTAATAATTTAACCCATCAAATATTGTAATATTAAATTGACCATTAATTGATATAATAACTTGATCAGTATCAATGTGAGCATGACCGCCCCTATCTTTTGTAATGTCAGTTAAATAAAATACTCTTTTTATTTCGATTGGTATGTCATTAATCCCTTCAATTGATGTAAGGGAACCTCTGTCGTCAGTATTTCTATTAAATTTAAAAAGTCTAATTTTTTTTAATCTATTTTTCATCTTTTAATAATTCTATTGTTAGATGTAATTTATTTAAAAATACTTTTTGTTAAGAATAAATGACTTTATGTATTTTAATTAAAATTCATTTTTTTTAAAACATAATGATGAGATATAAAATAGAATTATATCTTAAACATACTCGCCGAAAAAATCATTCTAATAACCAATAGAAAAAAATTATTTTTCTGCTATACCAATTGTCTGAGTCCAATAAAGATTTATTAACCCATAAATTCTTGAAAAAAAATGAAAAATATTCCATCCAAAAAAAGATTGTATAATATTATATTTTGGTGGCCATTTATGAAAAATTGTTCCTGTTTTTATATTTTTAAAATCCGCATTTACTAATAAATTTCCAAGATTCATTGGACTAAAACTATATAAATGTTTGTTAACGTCCTTAATATCAAATCTAAAGAATAAACTATCAAGTGGGGTAACTATAATTATTTTTCCACCTTTTTTTAATTTTTTGAATAACATTTTTAATATATCGTCTGGTCTCTCACAATGTTCTAAAGCATGATTTGAAATAATAACGTCAAAAATATTATCCTCAACTTCACTAATGTTTTCATATGAATCAATATTAAAATTAGATTTGCAGAAATTTCTTGCAACAGAATTTATTTCTATTCCTGCTTTATATGAACAATTTATGTTATTTAATAAAAACCCTCCACCACATCCAAAATCTAAAACTTTACTGTCGTGATTAATAAATTTTTTAAACTTAAATAAATTTGCCTTACCTCCAAATTCTCCAATTTTTTTTTGATAATCGTCAAAATATTTATTATCATAGTATTCTTCCATATTTGATTCTTTATATTATTTTAATAAATTTTTAAATGAAACTTCATTTAAATTAACTTTGGCAAAACAATATTCTAATAATGATTGAAATCGTTTTGAGATCCTCTTATTAATGAATCTTTTAAAATTGAAATTATTTTTAAACCATATTTTTATAAAATTTAAGTTTCAGTAACATCATTTTAGAACTAAGATTATAAAAAACTTAATGACTACTTCCAAACATCTGATTTAAATTTTATTTAAAGATGAGAAAACGAGATTTCTATTTGATTCAAATATAAACTTGTATGATTTATTTTTCAAATATAATTTCAATTCATCTTCTTTCAGTTTATTTTGTTGTTTTTCAATCATAATCACATCAATGTTTAAGATAGTAAAATCTAATGCCTTGATTATATCAAAATCTATCCCTTCTAAATCAATTTTTAAAAAATTTATTTTTTTATCAACTAATTCATTTTTTTCTAGGAAATCATTTATGAAGATTGAATTCATTTTAACTTTTTTTACAACCTTATAACCAACATCTAAAAGTTTTTGGACATTACGGATAGATAAAATACCATTAAGTGCAGAATCATTAAACCTATAATAAAAAACTGACTCGGACTTTGTGTTTATTAGAGCGTTTATGTTTTTATCTCTTTTTCTAAAAAGATTAAATAATAAAATTGTTGAATTATTCGCATCTACATTAATCCCATTCCACCCCTTTTTATAAAGTAAATAAGTGTTTGAAAATCTTTTGGGATGATGACATCCTAAATCTACATAAAATCCATTCTTAATATTTTTAAAATATCTAATCAAAAAAATATCTTCGCCGTCTTGAGAATAACTATTTTTAATCAGAAATAAGTATAATATTTTTTTTAAAAAATCTATCAAATATATTTTTTTTAAGCTAAGGCTTTTTCAAAAATTTGAAGTTGCACCAGTGGATTATATTTTTCAATTAGTTTTTTGCGAATTAATTCTCTTGTTTTTTGGTTGTTTTTTTGAGTAAACCATTCATGAATTTTTTGAGCTAAATTATCGGTATCATTTTCTAAATGAAAACAGCCATTAAAATTATCAATAATGACCTCATGCTCCGGCATTTGATTATTAAAATTACTGTGAGTTATAACTGGAGTACCATAACTAAGAGCATGCACGGCATTGAGCCCAACATTTCCAGGTGAGACTAACAAATCCGATTCTAAAAATAATTTTCCAATTTCCTTTTCATCATAAGTAGCTGCAACAAATTCTATATATTGGCTAGCTTTAAATTTATTTACAAGTGATTGTAAATACTGTTTTTCTGGTCCATCCCCAACAATTTTGAGTTCATAACTTATTGTTTTCTGATTTAAGGAGACTAACGCTGGAATTAGCAAATTCACTTTTTTTATTTTTGTGAGCCTTCCAAAAAAAAGTAGTCTATAAGGCTTTGCTTTTTTATTTATTAACTTTATTTTGGTTAAGTCATTATAAACTGCAGTTTGTGTTTTAAGGTTGATTGAATTGTAGACTACATAAAGTTTTTCTTTTGAAAAATTATGTTTTACCATTATTTGTTTAGCTCGTTTTTCATATAAAAAAAGTTTGTCTGCCAGTGACAAAAAAAGAAGTCTTATTTTTTTTTTAAGACCTTTTTCATTTCCATACATTCCATGAGTCCAAAAGGCTACTTTTTTTCCTCTAATTCTACAAATCAGAATACCTATCCAATTAGATAAAATTTTCATATCACCCAAGAAAATAGCTGTCTTAAAATTTGTTGACCACAAAGCTTTTAGAACTCCTTTTTGCCAACAAAGATGCCCTTTTATGGCATAGTTTTGAATTTGATACATTTTTTGTTTCTCAGCTTTAGAGAATATAGAATCAATTCTTGTAGTCCCAATACCATTTAGGTTTTTATTTGAGAAAAAAATATGAAATTCCATTTTTTTTGATCCCAAAAGGTTTTTCCAAAGTTCTCTTCTATAACTTGGGAAGATATTTGTAAAATAAAAAATCTTGTTCAAATTTTTATGCACTTATTCAATTTCAAATCCAGGAATATATAATTTTCTATTTTAACTTTAAAACATTAAAATAGTTATTAATAATTTTCATGAAATTTTATTTTATCAAAGGATTATTATAAAACAGTTTAAAGAACCTAATATTAATATAGAATTATAATAATGTATCAAATGAAGTTTAGTTCGTTTAATTTGTTAAAAAATCACTCTTTTAAATTCTTCATTAAAAATTAGTTTTGTTACTTAATCTATTAACTTCTTGTAAAATAGTGTTGATTCAGATTTGAAGTCATATGATACGTGATCTTTCCCATCTCCAATATTTTCCTTGTGTAGTTCATAAAAATCCTCTATTAAATTTATTTCGTTTATTTTAAAAAAGTCAACAATTTCGTAGTAAAATTTGTTTTTTTCAATTGGTATTGAAGGGCCGAATAAAAAGGTGTAATTTATTTTTCTTTTTTCACAAAAATCTTTTATCATGAGTATACTTTTTTTATTGAAAGAAGAAATTCCTTTAGCCAAAATTAATTTTTCTCCTTTATAATTGTATTTAGCGCTTTGTTTCAAATGGTCATTAAAAATTTCAAAATTTGTAAATGGTCTTATAGTGAGAAAATATTTTAAAGATTTAATTTTCGTTAATATCCTTTTATAAAATGATAATTCTTCTGAGTCAATATTAAAAATTTGTTCGTCCTCTCTTTGAAAAACATCAAAAGTTTGCATAACATAAACATTTTTAATTTTATCATTTTTTTTAAAAGCCCTTTGAATTATGCGATATGTGTTAATAATATTGTAATCTCCTGTAAGTGAAAGATTATATGTTCCCTCTTCAAATAACTTTGAATCTATCGAATTACCACATGAGCTGTCACCAACAAAAATATTTTTAATTTGTTTGGAATTATTTATTTTATCTGATTGATATTTTAATAATGGATCGCTTATTGGATCATTTACAATTAAGTCAAACATGAAAACGACTATTAATGTTGTTATTAATAAGTTTAAAAAATCTTTAAGGATTTTGAACATTAAAATGTAAAATAAATGAATGATTTGTTTTGTTCACTAAAAAAACTAAAAATTATCAAAATCGTGATCACATAGGATAAGTTTCTAATAAATTTATTCTTGAAGTTAAATGGTGTTCTTTCATTATTTAGAAAAAGGAAATCTAAAATTAAACACCAAAATACAAATAACATCCCTACCCTTAATGACCCTGGAATATCAAAACTTAAAATCATTTTTTTAATAAATAAAAAAGAATCAATAATACTTTCACTTCTAAAGAAAATCCATCCAATCGTTACCAAAAAAAATGTAACCCCAATATTTAATAGCTCTTTAGGTATTAGAAAAGATTTTTTTTCAATCAAGTTTGTATTTGTATACATTCTGTTTGTTTTAAAAATAAATGAAGGAATAAATAATATAGAATGGAATAATCCCCAAAAAACAAAAGTCCAATTTGCTCCGTGCCAAAAACCACTAACTAAAAAAATTACAAAAATATTTCTTAATGATTTAATTTTTCCTGCTTTCGATCCGCCAATTGGTATATACAGATAATCTTTAAACCATGATGATAGAGAAATATGCCATTTTCTCCAAAATTCACCTATATTTCTTGAAAAATAGGGAAATTTAAAATTTGACATTATTTCAAATCCAAAAAGTTTTGATGTACCAATTGCAATATCAGAATATCCACTAAAGTCACAGTAAATTTGAAAGGCAAAGTATATTGACCCTAAAAAAAGGGTCCCCCCACCATAATTTTGATAATCCCCAAAAATTAAATCTACTAATGGAGCTAAAGAGTCTGCAATAACTACTTTTTTAAATAATCCAAACAGAATTAATCTTAATCCCTGATAAAACTGTCCTATGCTAAATTTTCTTTTTCTAAGAATTTGAGGTAATAAATTAGTTGCTCTTTCAATAGGCCCAGCAACTAATTGAGGGAAAAATGCAACATAAGAAGCAAAAGAAATAAAATCTTTTGTTGGTTCCAATTTCTTTTTATAAACGTCGATTACATATGACATTGTTTGAAAAGTGTAAAAAGATATTCCTAAAGGTAAAATTATGTTAAGAGTCCATTTACTTTTTATTTCATATCCAAATCCATAAAGCAGGTCAAAAAATGATTCAACAAAGAAATTGAAATATTTGAAGAACCCTAGTATACTAATGTTGAATATAATAGAGAACCAAAGGTAAAATTTTTGGCTTTTTGTTTCCTTAAAAAAGATTTTTAATCCAATGAAATAATCGACAAAAGTAGATAATAATATTAATGAAAGAAATCTATAATCCCACCATCCATAAAAAATATATGAGCTAACAAGTATAAGTGAATTTTGGATTTTTAAATTTTTATTTGAAAGTATCCAGTATAAAACAAATACTAGTGGTAAAAAAATTAAGAATTCTTTTGAGTTAAATAACATATTTTAATCTAATATGTTTTGTTTTTGGTTTTTATCAGAAAAAATAGTGGGTCTTAAATTGATTTATCAATAAATTCTACCATGCTCTTTTAAAAGATTCTTTTTCAAAAGATTTTCTTTGATTTTTAAAAGTTGAGTTTTTCTGGTTTTTAATAATGAACTCACTTTTTATTTTAAATATTTTTGCAATAATCCCAATTGGAGTTAACATAAAATAATAAATAATTGTTAGTAATATATTTGGAATAATTTTACTTAAAACTAGTGATAGTTTAAACCAAACAATCTCAATTAGTTTTGAAAATGATAATGAAAAAATTGAAAGGGCTGATAAAATTATTGAAAAGTACAGTATATATTTGTTCTCTACAAATAAAAAAAATATTAAGAGTCCAAATACAATTGATAAAATTGTTGAGTGCGGGTTTGATTTTATTTCCATCAAAACAATGTATAAATAAATGGTGATAAAGCAGAACTACTAGCAAATACTATTAAGAATCCAATTAAAAATAAAATAATAATAACAGGTAAAAGCCAATATTTTTTTTTTGTAATTAAATATCTAAAAATTTCTTTCATGAAAAATAAAATTTTATCAATGTTAAAGTTAATAATTGTTAATTCATTCGTCTTTATTTTCCTTATAATAATCCTCGAATTTATTTCAAGAAAAAGAGATAATTCGTTATTGGTAGATGTAAACAAACAACAAGAAAAAATTAAAAATTACCAAAACAAATTAAATATTAGAAGAAATATTTATGGTGATAGCTTAATTCCTTTGATTGTTCCGAGCGTTTTTTATCATGACTCATTAATACCTCTTGGGAGTATATCTCATTTTTATACCCAGTTTCCAAACGAAAATGGAAGCTATCCAGTTTATAAAAATGATAGATACGGTTTTAATAACAATGATCAAAACTATGATAATGCGATTGACGCAGTTTTAATAGGTGATTCTTTTGTTCATGGTTGTTGTGTTAATCAAAATGAAAATATTTCCTCAAATTTGACTTCAATGGGTTTGAATTCGATAAACCTAGGCGCTGCTGATAACTCAATTTTATCGGAATTGGCCACATATGTTGAGTACGCCGACAAGCTTAATCCAAAAACAATAATATGGTTTTATTATGAAGGTAACGACTTTGATGGTATTCCTATAGAATATACTTCTAAAGTTTTGAGTAAATATTATCTTGATAGTCAATTCAATCAAAATTTGATCAATAAACAAAAGCAAATAGATGATTTTATTTCAAAGAATCATAAAAAAAAGAATAACTCCATTGTCTTAAGGTTAAAAAATTTGTCTCTGTATAAAAGGTTTAAATATCATTATATCAGGCTAACATCTTTAAATGATCAAAAGAGCAAAAAAGTTTTTTTTGATATAATTAAAAGAGTTAGCCAAGATTGTAAATTAAAAAATAGAAAATTTATTTTTGTTTACCTTCCTTCCTGGGACAGATACTATGAAAAGGATATTTTCAATAATCGGATATTGAAAAAGGATGTTTTGAATTTTTTAAAAATAAATAGAATAAAATATTACGACTTTTCAAGAAAATTGATTGAAAATAATTCTGAACCAAAAGACTATTTTTCCATTCCAAGAGGCCACTACAATACAATTGGATATAAAGAACTATCTAAAGAAATTTTTAGAATAATAGAGAATTAACTGACTTAATCTTTTTTAAATCCAATCCTAGAAAAATTTATTTTCTGATTATTTTTATTATAAAAAAAATTGCCAATAACTAAAAAATCCATTTCTGTATTCATAAAGCATTTAAAAGCATCTTCAGGTGAATTTACAATTGGTTCACCTCTAACATTGAAGCTTGTATTAATTAAAACACCAACTCCAGTAAGTTTTTTAAACTCATTTATAAGATTCCAATATTTTTCATTCATTTTTCTATTTACAGTTTGGATTCTTGCACTAAAATCAACATGTGTTATTGACTGTAAATTAGATCTTTCTGTATAAAGTTTATCCCAATAA
>MDSZ01157128.1_pt1 | contig 13695 bp, 9 predicted proteins | sample 811201 | NCBI WGS metagenome assembly MDSZ01 (sample SAMN05326647, study PRJNA326480) | marine metagenome | isolation source: seawater | place: Indian Ocean: North | collected 2010
ATTTAGTTGGAAAGACTATTGAGCAAATTGTTGATGAATATCAAAACTCTGGAGTTGTAGGCGCTGCATTTAATAGAAGAGCATTAAGATTTTCTCAAGAAAGCTTAGATCAATTTAGAGAGTATCTGTCATATTACTCTCATGATCAAGCATATTGTCATTTAAGTAAAGAACTAATAGAAAATTTAGAAAAGTTTTGGAGAAAAAAATAAATTAATTTTTTTTCTTTTCCTCTACCTTAAAACCTAATTTTTTTATTTTACTTATTATGATTTTAGCATGCTCTTCGTCTCTAGTCTCTAGTGTAATATTTAATCTAGCTGACCTAACAGAAAGATCTAAGGTAAATCTACTATGCTCAACTTCTAAAATATTAATCTTTTCTTGACTGCATAATATTGAAATTTGATTTAATTGACCTGGTTTATCATCCATATCTATTGATAGGGTTAATATTTTTTTCTTTCTAACTAGTTCTCTCATCAATAAAGAAGACAAAACTCTAGAGTCAAGGTTTCCTCCGCAAGCAACTAAGCCTATATTTTTTGAAGAGTTTGGTATTTTTCCCTCAAGAATTGCTGCTAATCCAACTGCACCGGCACCTTCAACTAAAGTCTTATCCTTCATTAAAAAATAGGAAATTGCTTCCTCTATTTTTTTTTCTTTTACTAAGACACATTTATCAACATATTTATTTAAAATTTTTAAATTTATTTTTCCAACTTTTTTAACAGCAATACCCTCTGCAACACTTCCAGTCTTAAAAGAAAGATTTTTTTTATAATGTGCATTATAGAAAGACGGAAAGTTTTCAGATTGCACAGCAATTATTTTAATATTTTTCTTCATATTTTTTGCAACAATTGAACAACCAGATAGAAGCCCTCCTCCTCCTACTGGTATTAACAATGTGTCAATATCTGGAAAATCCTCCAGCATTTCAATCATAAGTGTACCTTGCCCATTAATAATATTAATATCATCAAATGGATGTATTTTATTAAAACCATATTTTTGCACCAGTTTATTAACGTACTTTTCAGACTCTAGTACATTATCCCCATAAATTTCAACCCTAGCTCCAAGTTCAATATTTCTTCTTATTTTTTCAAAGGGAGTATTATTAGGCATAACTATAACTGCCTTTATTTTTAATAATTTGCAAGCAAGGGATAAGCCTTGGGCATGATTACCGGCAGACATTGCAATAACCCCTCTTTTTCTCTTTTTTGGATCTAAACTCAAAATTTTATTTAGCGCCCCTCTGTACTTAAAAGAACCAGTGTGTTGAAAGTTCTCGTATTTGATATAAATATTTTTATTAACTAACTCTGATAATGCATTAGATAATCTGGTTGGCGTTCTAACAATAAAACCTTTTAAATTATTATTAGCTTTTATAATATTTTTAAACATAATTTTAATAAAGTATATTTTTATCATGACACTTAAAATAATAAAATATTTAAATCACGTTCCTTACTTGGACCAAAATATTAATGCAGAAAAAAATTCTGTTATTATTGGTAACTCTTTTATAGGAAGTGGAACTAATTTGAAGAGTAATGTGGTTATTAGGGGTGATGGTAAGAAAGTTGAAATCGGAAAAAACTGCATATTTAAAAACAGATCTACTGTTCATGTAGCAGCAGAAATTCAAGGAACTCAAATAGGAAACAATTCAATAATAGGTGAGTATTCCGTTATTCATGCATGTAATTTAGGTAAAAATGTAATTATTGGAAATAATTGTATAGTCATGGATGGAGCTAAAATTGGAGACCACGTAATTATTCAAAACAACTCTTTAGTTCCACCTGGAAAAAAATTTAGTTCTTATTCAATTGTTGCGGGTTCCCCTGCAAAAGTTGTAAAAAAAATTAATAAACAAGAATTTAGTAATTACAGTATTAAAATAACTAAAAGTAATAATTTATTTAATAATAATACCTTAGATTATAGAAGTTATTTGAATAAAAAAGAGATATCTAGTAATTACAATATACAAGCTGCAAAAAATACTTTTATTGCTCCCTACGCAGAAATAAATCAAAATATTAAAATAAATGAAAACTCTAGTATATGGTTCTCAGTGAATATTTTTAGTAGTAATAAAGATGGAAAGTTAATATTAGGTAAAGGTTCAAATATTCAGGATAATTCTATTATTGATACCTTAGGTAAAGTAATATTTATAGAAAAGAGAGTAACTATTGGACACAATGTTATAATTAAAGGAAAATCCTTTATAAAAGACGATGCCGTGATAGGAATGGGATCAATTTTAGAAAGTGATTGTATTGTTGGGAATAATTCTTTTATTGGAGCTAACTCTTTTGTTAAATCAGGAACTATTGTCCCAGACAATACAATTTTTGCAGGTAATCCAGCTAAATTTTTTAGAAAAGTGAATGAAAAAGAAATGTTATTTTTTAAAAAGGGTCAAAAAATATATGAAAATCTTACAAATGCTTATAATAATTTAATATCAAACAATTTTATTTAAAATTATATTGTTCACCAATAGTATTCCACCATGGCTGATCAGAAAAAGATCTTAAATCAATTTCATTAGTCCAAGTTGACCGATGTTGCTGAGATAAATAGTAATAACATTCTGCAACTTTTTCTGGCAGTATTAGGCCATCTTTATCTAGCCCTTTATCTTTTCTAAGCTTACTATATTTTTCTTCTCCTAACATCTTACCTAAAGTATCGGGGGCGTCTACAGTACCATCAATCAGTGCATGTATTACATGAACTCCGTCTCTTGAAAATTCATCATTAAGAGTTTGACATAGCATTCTTCTGCCTGCCATGGAAGCAGAATGTGAATGCTGTCCTTTATTTCCTCTAACTGCTGCAGTTGAGGAAGTAACAATCAATGTTCCTTTTCCTTGTTTTACCATAAAAGGAAACAGAGATTTAGCCAACCTGAATAAACCAAAAGTTGCGACTCTCCACCCCAGCTCAAATATTTTGTTACTCGTTTCGTCAAGTCTTCTATTTCCTATTTGGGAACCTAGGTTATATATTGCAACATCTATTTGACCTATATTATTTTGTACATAGTCTACTAAACTTTCAACAGCATTATCTTCAACTATATTAATTAATTTTCCACCAGCCTCACCTTTTTCAGCTTTAATTTCTGAGGTGATTTTATCTAAACCATCTTTATCTGTTCTTCTGGTCATGAATGAATAATAACCATTTCTTGAGAAAACTTTTGCACAGTTTCCTCCTATGCCTGCCCCTGCTCCTATAACTAAACAAACTTTTTTCATTATTTTAACATATCATATTACTAGATTATTATAAAGTATTTGCTATCTTATTATTAGGCAATACAGTGACTGAAAAAAATATTATAAACCATATTAAAAATACAGTTGGAAGTAAAAACTTTTTAACTTCAGAAAGTGATATAGCCCCTTATAAAAATGGCTGGAGAACACAATCTGGTGAGTGTAAAGGTGTTATTATACCATCTACACTTTTAGAAATGTGGAAAGTTCTTAAAACTCTTGTAAAACATAAAAAAATTATTCTATTACAAGCTTCTAATACTAGTTTAACAGGAGGAAGTACTCCAAACGGAAACTATGACAGAGATTTATTTATTATAAATACTCTAAAATTAAACAATATTATTCTTATTAATAAAGCAAAACAGGTATTAGCTTTTCCCGGTTCAACTTTATACAAACTAGAACAAAAATTAAAAAAATACAATAGAGCCCCTCATTCAGAAATAGGTTCATCATGCATAGGAGCATCTATTGTTGGTGGTGTTTGTAATAATTCAGGAGGTGCTCTAATAAAAAGAGGGCCTGCCTTTACAGAGCTATCGTTATTTGCAAAAGTAAATAAAAAAGGAGAATTACAACTTGTTAATAACCTAGATATAAACCTAGGCAATTCTCCTGAGTCTATATTAAAGAATTTGGATAAGGGAAAGGTTTCTCAAGACAAACTTTTTAAAACCAGACGCAAAGCATCCTCATTAGACTATAAAAATGAAATAAAAAAAGTAAATGCTAATTCTCCTGCTAGATATAACGCAGATAAAAAAAGACTACATGATGCATCGGGGTGTGCTGGTAAAGTAGCAGTTTTTGCTGTAAGGCTTGATACATTCGAAAAAGAAAAAGATGAGATAACATTTTACTTAAGCACTAACTCTGCAAATGATTTAACATTATTCAGAAGAAAGGTATTACAAGAAGTCGATGATTTACCAATTTATGCTGAGTATATTCACAGAGATGCGTATGATATTTCAAAAAAATATGGAAAGGATGCATACCTGCTGATATACTATTTAGGAACGCACACAATGCCTTTTTTCTATAAAATTAAGTCAAAAGTAGAACAGTTTTTTACTAAATCTAAACTATTTCATTCTTTTAGTTTAGATTATATTTTACAGTTTTTATCTAAATTATTTCCCCATCCCTTATCTAAAAAATTTGATTTTTTGAATAAAAAATATGAACATCACTTGATTTTAAAGTTTGATAAATCCATATACAATCAAATAAAGTCTATTACTAATCAAATTTTCAATAATAAATCTAAAAATAATATTTTACATTGCTCCACAATAGAGTCTAAAAAAATAACATTAGCAAGGTTTGTAATGGCTGGAGCGAATATGAGATATGCACGTGTTCATCATAAAACAAATTCAAACTTATTAGCTCTGGATGTATCTTTAAGAAGAAATGATAAAAATTGGAATGAAAAGTTACCCAAAGATCTAAAAAAATATATTTATAAACCTATTTATGTAGGACACTATTTTTGCCATGTATTTCACAGAGAATATGCTATTCGAAAAGGTGTTGACCTTGAAATGGTAAAGCAAAAACTATTATTTAAACTAAAAAAAGCTGGCGCTAAATATCCTGCAGAACACAATGTAGGACATACTTATGAAGCAGAAAAAAATTTAAAAAAATTTTACAAAGATTTAGATCCAACAAATACATTTAATCCAGGAATAGGTCAAACGTCAAAAAAAGCAATTCTGAAATAAAGATTGTAAAAATAAAATTTATAATCTAGTTTTTTATTATGAAGAAAAGTTATGTTTATTTACTAATTGGTTTATTTTATTTAGAACTAGCATCTGCACAACAACCTACCTTAGTAGAAGTAGATAAAGTTAAATTTGAAGAGTTAAACCAAACTGTACCTATTATAGGCAGTTTGCGTTCAAAAAAGGTCATTGATATAATGGCATCAGTTGCAGGTAAAGTTGATCAAGTTTTAGTGGAAGAAGGAGATTTAGTTAAGAAGGGAGAATTGCTTGCAAAAATAGACTTCAAAAATTATAAGTATTTACTTGATATTTCTACATCTAATGAAAGCAAGGCAAATTATAGTTATGAAATTGCTAAAGTTGAAACTTTTAATAACCAGTTAGAACTAGACAGAATGCTTGCACTCAAAAACACCTCTTCTTTTAATCAAGCTAGATTTGATAAATTAAAAAATTTAAATTCTATCCTTAAAACAAAAGAGGCAATAGCATTATCAGAAATAAATGTAAGTAATCGTCTAAAAAATATAGCAAGGCTTAACCTAGACAAATCTCAAACAAAAGCTCTTTATGACGGTATAATTGAAGAAAAGTTAATTGATAAAGGGGAGTTTGTGTCTAGAGGTACTAAAATGTTTCAACTTATTAGTGTTGATGACTTAGAGGTAATAGCAGAGGTTCCATCATTTCGAACATTCAACATATCTAAGGGAGATCAAATAAATTTTTCTACCACAGATAATTTGAATTTAGTAGGTATTGTAAGAGCCATTGGAAAAAGAGAAAATCTTAAGACTAGAACGGTAAAGCTTTTTTTAGATTTTAATTATGAAAGCAAAATAAATAGAAGTTTAATTATTGATGAGAATGTTAACATTTTAATACCAATATCTAGTAATAAGAGAGCACTAACTATTCACAAAGACGCCATATTGAAACGCGAAGGACTGTCCTTGGCATATGTACTTAACAAAGAAACAGTAGAAATCAGACCTCTAAAGCTAGGAGAAGCTGTAGGTAATAGGTTTATAGTATTTGACGGTGTAAAAGAAAATGAATTTGCTGTCATTAAAGGAAATGAAAGATTAAGACCAGGGCAAAATATAACTCTTAAAAAATCTGAGACCCAATGAATATAATTAAAGCATCCTTAGAAAGACCAATTGCTATTGTATCAGTAATAATTATGACAATAATTTTAGGCATTGTAGCATTAGACAGAATTCCTATTCAAATTGCACCAGATGTAAACAAACCAGTAATTAGTGTTACAACTTACTGGTTTGGCGCCTCTCCTTATGAAATGGAAAGAGAAATCGTAAATAGACAGGAAGAAGCATTACAAGGTCTTGAGGGCTTAAAAAAAGTTACCGCTTCGACTAGAGAAGGAAGGTCAAAAATAGAGTTAGAATTTGATTTAACAATGGATATGGATAGGGCCTTAATGTTGGTATCTAATAGACTAAACCAAATAGATGACTACCCAGAGGATGCTGGCGAACCTACACTTGATACCTCTGGTTTAGATGATAATGCTATAGCATGGTTTATACTTACTAAAACTGAAGGTAATGAAAGAAATATTGCAGCATATGGAGATATAGTAGAAGACATTGTTCAAGATAGAATTGAAAGAGTACCTGGCATAGCTAGAACTAATGCTTATGGAACCAGTGAAACAGAATTAAGGGTTACTATTAATCCCGAAAAAATGGCTTATTTTGGTCTTACCGTACCGAAGGTTATAGAAATAATTAGAGAAGCTAATAGCTCAATTTCAGCTGGTGACGTAAAGGAAGGCAAGAGAGAATATATAGTAAGAGCAGAAGGTGAAATCCAATCTGAGGAACAAGTAAAAGAGATAGTCTTAATAAGTGAACAAGATTTGAATGGCAGATATGGAAGAGTAACTGTAGATGATATAGCTAATGTTGAATTTACATTCAAAGAACCCCGAGCAGCAATCAGATATCTAGGGCATCAATCTATAGCAATAAATGCAGTTAGACAAACTGGTGCTAATGTAATCGACGTTATGAATGGTGTTAGGAAAACTTTGAATGATTTAAATAATAATGTACTTCCTGAATTAGGATTAAAGATTGAACAAGTATATGATGAGACTATTTACATTGACTCTGCTGTTGATTTAGTTCAACAAAATATTTGGATGGGTGGCATACTCGCTATAATCATACTTCTTATTTTTCTTCGATCATGGCAGTCTACAATAGTAATTGCTGTTTCAATTCCCATATCCGTAGTAGCAGCATTTGTAGCTATGTCACTATTGGGAAAGACTATCAATGTGATTTCACTCGCTGGTATAGCATTTGCTGTAGGTATGGTAGTAGACGCTGCAATTGTCGTGCTTGAAAATATTTTTAGGATTAAAGAAAAAGGGGAGGATACAAAAATTGCCTCATTCAAAGGTACAAGCCAAGTGTGGCAAGCAGTCATGGTTTCAGCTTTAACTACAGTTTTAGTATTTGTTCCAATTTTAGTAATGCAATTAGAGGCAGGCCAGCTTCTTCAGGATATTGCAGTAGCCATTTCTGTAGCAGTGCTAATGAGTTTGTTGGTATCAGTAACTATACTACCTGCATTAACAAGTTGGATTTTATCGAAGAAGAAAAATTCTAAATTTAAAATTCCTCTATTAGACAATTTTGGTAACTTTGTTTCAAAAAAGATTTTAGATTATGTCATTTTTATACTTCAATCCAAAAAATATTCGTTAACTCTAGTTGGGTGTATAATTTTTGGTACGTTAAGTATTTCTTATTTACTATTACCCAAACTTGAATATTTGCCTGAAGGAAATAGAAATTTAATATTTGGAGTTATGATGCCACCACCAGGATATAACTTAGATACTTTAACAGAAATTGCTGAGTCAGTTGAAAATAAAATTAAACCTCTTTGGTCTTCTGAAACAGGAGAATTATCAAAAGAAGGAGAACCTCCAAAAATTAAAAATTTTTTCTTTGTCGCCATTGCTGGAGGGAGAACACTTTTTGGAGCTAGCGCTGTTGATGAAAGCAGGGTTAAAGAACTTATACCTGTTATGACAAAATCCTTATATGGAGAACCAGCAACTTATGGTTTTTTTTCTCAGCCTGGACTATTTGTTAGAGGTTATGGAGGAGGCAGATCTATTGACTTAGATATTATAGGACCTGATTTAAATACTGTGACATCTACAGCACAACAAGCAGCTGCTTTAGTGATGAAAGAGTTTCCTAGATCAGCTGGAAATCAAATGAGACCTAAACCAGGTTTAATTTTAGGAGCACCGGAGATACAAATAGTTCCTAGCAGGATCAAGTTAGCAGACAATAATGTTACTGCCTCAGAATTATCTGCTGGCATTGACGCATTTAATTCAGGTATCAGAATGGACGAAATTACAGTAAATTCAAAAAGAATGGATTTAACGTTAATGGGTATAGAAAATTCAATTAATAACACTCAGGGTATAGAGAATATTCCTATTGTTACAACTGAAGGAAAAATAATTCCTGTTTCATCATTATCGGATATAGTTTATACAACGGGCCCAACTGAAATTAGACATATAGAGGGAGAAAGAGCAGTAACTCTTCAAATAAAACCGGCGGATAATATACCCTTAGAGGAAGCTATTTCCAAAGTAAAAGATAAAATTGTCAAACCTCTGCTTCAAACTGACTTGCCTTCAGATATTAAAATTGATATTTCAGGTACAGCAGACGAACTAACTATCACTTGGAAGGCAATGGCTATAAATCTATTAGTTTCAATAGCAATTGTATATTTATTAATGACAATTCTATTTGAAAGTTTTAAATATCCTTTTATAATAATGTTATCAGTACCTCCTGCTGCCGCAGGTGGTGTAATTGGACTATCACTATTAAATATAACCACATTTCAACCCTTAGATATGCTTACAATTTTAGGATTTGTAATATTGAGTGGTATAGTAGTGAATAATGCTATACTTTTAGTTCATAGAACCCTTCAAACTATTAAAAATAATAATTTGAGTATTAATGATGCCATATTAGATGCTACTAACAGTAGAATTAGACCAATTTTTATGTCCACTTTAACTAGTATTTTTGGCATGCTGCCTTTAGTTATTTTTCCAGGAGCGGGCTCTGAACTTTATAAAGGGCTGGGGTCAGTAATACTTGGAGGACTAAGTTTGTCAGCCATTTTAACTTTATTGATTGTTCCTCCAATGCTAAAAATATTTTTAACTCAAAATAATTCATAAATATTTAATTTTATACACAAATTTTTAATTTATATTACAATAGTAATATGTACAAATATAATCTGATTTTTTCTGGCTTATGTGAAGCTTTTCTAAAATTAAGCTTTGGTCTTATTTTTTTTAACTATGGATATGGAAAACTAAAAAGTTTGTTAACCAACAATAGTGACTCTTTAATAAACATGGTATCTACTATTCCTATATTTGGTACATTTCCCTATTTATTTTCATGGGCACTAGCTTTAGGGGAAATATTTATATTAATTGGCTTAGTATATGGATTATTTAATTTTTTACCATTCTCCAACATTGCAACAAAGGTAGCAGGATTAATATCTTTAATTATATCTTTAGTAATTGTTTACCAGCATATTTTTGTTTGGGGAGATAATATTTTTTTATATGGGCCTTTTGATATTCTTAATATAGAAGAAGGAAAAAAATCAATTTGGGGACAATTTTTATTTATACCTTTATCTACCTATATTATTTTTAATTCTAGAACCAATTATAACTTAATCAATGATACAAAATAAAGAAGTATGTACTTGAAATTTTATATAATTATACTATTTTCTTAATGATATGAAAAATTACGATATTTTTACCAAAACCACTAAAAGAAAGTTTCTTAAAATTTTCGGAGTTTCTCTTCTTGGTTCACTTGGTTATGGTCTTTTTACTCATAAGAAATCTCAGATTGATAAAACTTACTGGCAAGGAAGTGTTTTAGGAGCTCCTGCTAAGATAGAAATACATTCGAAAGATAGAATGCTTAACAAACATCTAGTTACTGAAATTGATAAATTAATATTTAAGTATGAAAATATATTTAATTTACAAAATGTAAATTCTGAGATAACGCATCTCAATAAAAATAAATCTTTAATTTCTCCTTCTCAAGAATTATCAGAAGTTATTAAGAAATCAGTTTTTATGGCTGATAGCACAAACGGGCTGTTTGATATTACCGTTCAGCCTCTCTGGGATTTATATTATGAGCACTTTATAATTAATAATGACAATACACCACTTGATACTAATAAAATCAAAAATGCCCTCAATCTGGTTAACTGGAGAAATATAGAAGTTAATGAAGATAAAATAACTTTACACGGAAATTCCTCAATTACATTAAATGGAATAGCACAGGGATGGATCACAGACAAAATTACAGATCTACTTTCTAATTATGGATTAAATAATACTTTGGTAGATTTTGGTGAAAATTACGCATTAGGTTTATATGAAAAATCTAGGCCTTGGAATATTTTAATAAAAGGAAATGATGCCGAAAAAATAGTGAGTTTGTCTAACAAAGCTATTGCAACATCAGGTGGATATGGCACTTCTTTTGAGCCTACTTTAAAGAATCATCATATCTTTAATACTAAGACTGGAAAAAGTTCAAATAATTTTAAAGCTGTAAGTATTATATCAGATAAAGCTTGGCTGTCTGATGCATTATCTACGGCCTCTTTATCAATGGAAGTAATTAGTCTTAAAAATTTGTGTACCAAACTGGAAGCTAAAGCCTATATCCAGAAAGACAAGCATTTTACAGAATTAGCTTAATTTAAAAACATTTCATGCTTTTAATTTAGTAGAATATACTAATGGAGGACATCTGTTTCTATCATTATACATAACTTGGCAATCCAAGCATCCTAAGCACTCTGACATAATAATTTCACCATTAGGTTTTATTGCTCCTGTAGGACATATTTTATTGCAGGCTTTACATGGATTACCACATTCTTTTCTTCTTTTAAGAAAACTTAGCATCCTGACTTTTCCTAACAATCCAAGTCCAGCTCCAAGAGGACACAAGTATCTACAAAAAAATCTTTCTATAAATAAGCAAATAATTAATAGAAAGCTTGCCCATAACACAGCATTAATTGGAGCCATAAACCTTAAAGTAATAACCGTTTTGAATGGTTCAATACTGTAAAAGGTATTAGCAATATTAAGCTCTAAAAAACCTAAAAATAAAATAACCGTAAGTAATAAATACTTTATATACCTTAAATAATAATCAAATTTATAATTTATAAAATATTGTTTAACACCAATTTTTTTTGATATTGTGGAGACAAGTTCTTGTAAAGTTCCAAAAGGACAAAGCCAGCCACAAAACATTGCTCTTCCCAAAAAAAATAATGAAATAATGGTGGTTACACCAAATATAAATATTATTGGTTCAATAAAAAAGGTGACAAAACTTCCTCCACCTAAAAATATAGATTTGAATAAATTTACTAAGTGAATAATACTTATTTGTCCCCCATAGTAAAATCCAATTACACTACTTACCCAAATCAGCATTGCTATTCTTATAATTGAGTATAATTTTCTTTTTTTAGTAATACTCTGAGAAAAAATAAAAATTAAAGTGATAAATAATATAGTTATAGCACTAAAAATCGTTGCATATAAATTCTGTCTAAAGGATTTTATAATAGAAATATCATTTGAAGAGCTTTGAATGTTTTTATTAAAGTCCTGCAGATGATAGCTTTTAGGTAGCAAATAATTAAGAGAAAATTCTATGTTTTTAGCGTTTTCATTTTTAATTTTATAAATAACTTCAAATGGTAAATGTGGATTAAAACCATACTTTGAGCTAAAATATATAAGTCCTTGACTAGCTAACTCAGGTCCTTTTTTAGCATGATTAAATGGAAGTTCTTTAAACAAACTTTCTTTAACTACTATTTCAGTATTATTTTGTTTAATAATAATTCTTTTATTTTCTATAGTGTTAGAAATTCTATTTTCAATTTTTCTCCAGAGATCTCCTTCAAAAGCTATATAAAATACCTGGTCATCAACATTTCTTCCTGCTGATATATATTGATCATACCATCTTCTTCCTAAAATATTTATTCCTATTCCAGCTGGAGACATTGCAGTAAAGTAAAGAGTCCCATAGTTATTTTGAGAATTAGCAAATCTTAAAATTCTTGGTGGTTTTAAATTTTTTTCATCAAATTTGTTTTGTACATCCATTACCTTCAATTCTAATTTACCTAAACTATTATCTAATAAGAGATTATTCCATGACTGTGGCTTATAGACTTCTAAATCAACAAAATTACCTAAATCATTTTTATCCAATATAATATTTTTTTTTCTGGCTACTTTTCTTGCACCTCTCATAATAGCATCCATAAAAAGCAATGATGAAGTGGTTGTTCTAGAAATACCATCAATTTGTGTTAATGTGCTGGTATCTCCCGCTGTTTCTCTCATTGCCACACTGTCACCTTCAATGTCTGCTCCAGTAAGCTCCAAAGTCAGTGAAATACCAGCCTTTAAATCAATATCCTTGTATTGTTCTAAATATTTTATGAAGTCAGCATCAGTTCTCCCTAAAATGGCAATAGGTTCAACGTGCTTTAAAAGCTTTACATTTCTTAATATTCCTTTGGTATCAATACCTACAGCTAAGTGAAATGGTCTTCTGGAATAACCTAGTCCTCTAGTAACATCATATGTTTCAAATAAATAACCTATCTCCTCTTTTTCCTTATATATAGGTATGGCTAAAGTATCTTTATCGACTTCGCCATAACTAGTGGCCTCTGGAAATATACTTTTTACTAAATCTAGATTAATAAATTGCTTTATCATTAATTTATTAATATTAACTTCTTTAGTAATCAACTCCTCTTCTCTTAGCTTTTCCTTTTTTGTTGAATTGTTTTGTAGTAAAAGTGGTTTTTCATTTGGATAAGTTTTACCTGAAAGGATTAAAATCAATAATACTAAAGAAGTATTTAGTACTAACTTTTTAAATATTACTATCATTTATGTAACTCCCATAAATTATATATGGGAGTTTAAATTAAAAATCACTTAAAGATAGTTAACTTAACAGGACCAAATTCATGGTTTGGAGGAGGAAGTCTTCCTGGTAGTTTACTAAGTGAAACTCCGTTTTCATCATAACCAACTTCGTATTGTACAAAATTAAGATTTTGATACTCTTTTGGTAAATTATCTTTTGTATCTTTATACTGAACTTTTACTTTGAACCTTAGTTGATTCATGCTTTTAGGTTTATCAGTATTTAAACAAGCAGGACCTTTTCCATCCCACTTATCTCCTCCTTGAGTAACGCACCACTCTGGTTGCGGACTTGCTTTTGATGTTTTTTTGAGTTTAAGTATAACTGCCTCACCACCGTGATTTTTACTTTTTTCGTCAATTTCTAATACAGCCCAATAGTCTTTGTCTACCCACGAGTCTTTTGTGTTTTCTGGAATATCACCTTGAAGATATAATAAATAACTTGGGTACAAACCTGCAAAATACAACATGGACTTTTTTGCTTTTATAACATGACCATCTGCAAAAGAGCTTGAAATAAATAAGAAAATTA
>MDSZ01224397.1_pt1 | contig 13695 bp, 13 predicted proteins | sample 811201 | NCBI WGS metagenome assembly MDSZ01 (sample SAMN05326647, study PRJNA326480) | marine metagenome | isolation source: seawater | place: Indian Ocean: North | collected 2010
AAGAGTAGGAATCGCTAAATTTTTGTTTGAAAGAGATAGAACATTTGATATTACTGTTGAGAGTTTAGACAAACTTTTAGCAAAAAAAAATTCTTCTAAATTTGCTCTAGCTACTATTTACAACACTGTCCATGCTTTTAGAGAAGCCGGACATTTAAGCGAGGTAGAAGTAAGAGGAAACAAAAAATACTTTGATACTAATGTTTCAAATCATCATCATTTTTATGATTGTGAGACTTCTGAGTTAATAGATATTGATGCAAATGAAATTGTTATTCAAAAAATTCCAAAAGCCCCAAATGGAAAGAAAATTAAAAACGTTGAGGTATTTATTAATTTGAAAAATTGACAGTTTGTCGCTTGATTTTCACTTTAGAATTATTATAAACTATAAATAAAATGAGTGTAGATTATAAAAAAGAAACTAACGGAAAATGCCCAGTCATGCATGGCGCTGTGACTAAGGCAGGAGAGTCCAATACTTCTAGACTTTGGCCAAATAGTATCAATTTAGATATTCTACATCAACACGACACAAAAACTAATCCACTTCCAGGTTTCAATTATAAAAAAGAGGTTAAAAAATTAAATTTTAAAGCATTGAAAAAAGACTTACTTAAACTGATGACCGATAGCCAAGAGTGGTGGCCAGCAGATCTAGGGAGTTACACTGGTCTAATGGTTAGACTGACTTGGCACCAAGTAGGAACTTATAGAGAATTTGATGGAAGACCAAATGTAGGCTCACATAGATTTTCTCCACAAGACTCCTGGCCAGATAATACGAATTTAGATAAAGCTAGACGTTTACTCTGGCCAATTAAAAAAAAATATGGAAATAAATTAAGCTGGTCAGATCTAATGGTTTTAGCTGGAACAATGGCTTACGAAAAAGCTGGATTCAAAACTTTTGGCTTTTCATTTGGTAGAGAAGATATTTGGGGACCTGAAAAAGATGTTTACTGGGGAAAAGAAACTGTTCCATTAGCTGTAAATAGATATGGTGATCCAAAAGATCGATCTTCTTTAGAAGCTCCTCTTGCAGCATCTCATTTTCAGTTAGTGTATGTCAATCCTGAGGGAGTGGAGGGTAAACCAGATCCTGTGAGAACCGCTATGGACGTAAGAGAAACTTTTGGTCGTATGGGAATGAATGATGTAGAGACCGCAGCTCTTACTGTTGGTGGCCACTCTATTGGAAGAGCCCACGGTAATGGTAATCCTGCCAATCTAGGTCCTGAACCAGCAGGAGCAGATATTCACGAGCAAGGTTTTGGATGGACTCAAAAAAATGGAACGGGCGTTAATCAAATAACATCTGGGTTAGAAGGAGCTTGGACAACTAATCCTGATAAATGGGATCATCAATATTTAGATCTTTTACTAAACTACGAATGGGAGAGCAAAAAAAGTCCAGCTGGTGCTTGGCAGTGGGAACCGATAAATCTTGAAGAAGAAAAAAAACCAATTGATTTGGGTGATCCTAAAAAGAAAGCTAGATTAATGTTTACTGATGCGGACATGGCAATGGCTATGGATCCAGAATATAGAAAAATTTCAGAGAGATTTTACAAAGACCCTAAATTTTTTGAAGATTCTTTTGCTAGAGCTTGGTTCAAGCTGACACATAGAACAATGGGAAATAAAGAAAACTATATTGGTCCTTGGGCTCCAAAAGAAGATCTTCTTTGGCAGGGTAATGTTCCTGCTCATAACAAGAAGTACAATGTAAATAAAGTTAAAAAGATGGTTTTAGCAAGCAAATTAAGTACCAGAGATTTAATCACTACTGCATGGGATAGTGCTAGAACATACAGGCGAACAGATAAAAGAGGTGGAGCTAATGGAGCACGAATAAGGTTAAATCCAATGAAAAACTGGGAGGCTAACGAGCCTAAAAAACTTTCAAAAGTATTGAGAGTGCTCGAAAATATAGCAAAAAAAACTGGAGCAAGCGTTTCAGATACAATTGTGATTGCAGGTAATGTCGCTTTAGAAAAAGCAATTAATAAAGGTGGTTCAAAAGTCAAAGTCCCATTTTATCCAGGCAGAGGAGATTCAAATCAAGAACAAACAGAAATTAAAAATTTCAAATGGCTTGAACCACTACATGACGGATTCAGAAATTATGTAAAGTCAGATTTTTCTGTTATGCCTGAGGAATTATTATTAGAACGTGCTTCTTTGATGGGATTAACAGCTCAAGAGATGACTTGTTTAGTAGGAGGCATGAGAGTATTAGGGACAAACCATGAGTCTGCTAAAGACAAAGGTGTGTTTACTGACAAAGTCGGGGTATTGACTAACGACTTCTTTATAAATTTAGTCGATATGAAATTTATTTGGAAACCCACAGGTAAAAATTCATATGATGTAATCGATCGTAAATCAAATAAAGTAAAATTTATCGCTTCACGAGCAGATTTAGTATTTGGCTCAAACTCAATACTACGATCTTATTCGGAAGTGTATGCTCAAGACGATAATAAAGAAAAGTTTATTAAAGACTTTGTAGCTGTATGGACAAAAATAATGAACGCTGATAGACCTAACTTAAAAAAATTAAATTAATATGGAAATCGTAAAACCAACAGAAAATTTAGAACAATTAAATCAAAATATTAAGGATGACTTTTATATAGTTCCTAATTTGAAATTTGATATTGAAAAAATGAGAGCGGATTTAAATATTGTGCTCAAAAAAAAGAAATTTAGCACTTTAGGTATTAAAAACTTTGGGGCTATTTCTTTAAATCAAATACCAGGTGACAAGTCCTCTACTGAGGGGCATAATGTCAGAGGAACTTATTGGACTATTCCTGATGAAAAAGGAAAGGAAATTGAGAGAGATAAGCCTATTGATGAGTCAAAGTATACAGAGATTGTACCAGAATTTAGAGGAACTTATTTAGAGGAAGTTTACAGTACTCTTAGGAAACATTTTAAACTTGGTAGAGTCAGAATTTTATTAAAAGAACCTAGATCTACTCTAAGTTGGCACAGAGATCCAGAGCCAAGACTTCATATACCAATAATAACAAATAAAGGTTGTAGAATGGTAATCGAAGACGTTTGTAAGCATATGCCAGCAGATGGATCTGTTACAATTACTAATAACACTAAATATCATAACTTTTTTAATGGAGGTGAGCAAAATAGAATACATCTAGTCGCTTGCGTCCTAGAAAATCCATTTAACTAATGACTGAATTTACTCACGGAATTCTAACCGCCTCAAAGAGCATATACTTAAATAATAAAGGTTCAATTCTAAGGACAATAATTTATACAATTGGCCACTTTGCAATTGCTATAACAGTCTTGATGTTAGTCGCTAATGTATCTTTTATGATAGCTCTTACAGATGCAATTGTAGAACCATTAGCTAATGCGGTTTGGTATTTTGTTTTAGATAAAGTTTGGACATCTAAATACAAAAAATAATATTATAACAATCCCCATAAACTATTTTTTTTAATCCATCCCTCAAAATTTTCTACCTTAACTTTACACCAATTATTTTTACATTTTTTAATTTTACAAAGTCTTCCCTTTTTAAGAATTACAGATGGTTTAGAGTAAACAGACGGACTATTAAATACTATTTGATTATCATCAATTATGATTGCTGCTTTTTTTTTGGAAAGCTGTGAGATGTGCACCCAACCGGTGTTATTTTCATGATCTCTTATTTTCCTAAAGTTCTCATATTTTTCCTGAACTAAAACCGGTAAAAACTTTTTTTTATAAAATAATTTTATAGGGTAATCAAATGAAGGTCCTTGTCTTAAATTTACCTTATCATTTCTTAAAGTTAAAAAATATTCTTCTAAAGCAAAAGAATTCTGAGTTACAAAAGAAAAAAAAAATATATAAATAATTATTTTTGACATTTATTAATACATTGTGGATTTTGTGTTAACTTTATGTTTCTAAAATTAGTCTTTATAGAATTAAATATGATCATTTGATTTTCTAAATTTGTTTTTACACCTAAAATAGTTTTTAAAACTTCATTTGCTTGCAAAGACCCTAAAACACCTGCTACAGGGGAAAAAATTCCTTCAGATTCACAATTATTTTCCGTTGAAGGTTTTTCAGGCATAAAACATCTATAGCATGATCCTTTTTTTTTGAAATTAAATTTATACAAATGTCCTTCAAATTTGCTTATGGCTGCAGAAATGAGTATTTTTTTATTTTTTTTGCATTGATCATTAATTAAATATCGGGTTTCATAGTTATCAGTGCCGTCACAAATTATATCAAAGTCTTTGATAATAGATTCTATATTCTTCAATGTTATTTTTTTTTTATACAAGATAATTTTAATTTTATTATTTATCTTCATAATTTTAGCTTTAGCTTGGTTTACTTTAAATTTTCCTAAATCACTCAAAGAATAAAGTGTTTGCCTATTTAAATTGCTGATATCAACTTTGTCATGATCAACAATCCCAATTTTACCTACCCCAGATCCTGCTAAGTAAGTTAGCAGAGGACAACCCAAGCCACCAACACCAATAATCAAAACTTTTGAATTGAAGATTTTTTTTTGACCACTTACACCAATTTTTTTTAAAATGATTTGCTTTTCAAATCTTTCAAAATCTTTATGTCTAAATCTCATTATTATTTAATGCCAGTAGATCCAAAGCCGTCAGAGCCTCTATTAGTTATTTCTAAACTATCAACTTCTTTAAATTTTACTTTAATTACTGGACATAAAACCATTTGTGCAATTCTTGCACCTTTTTCTACTCTAAATATTTTTTTACCTAAATTTATTAATATAACTTTTATTTCACCTCTATAATCTGCATCTATAGTGCCAGGAGTATTTAAAACTGATATTTGGTTTTTTGCTGCTAATCCTGATCTTGGTCTTATTTGTATCTCATAATTTTTGGGTATTGATAAAGAGATACCTGTTGGAATAATTGATGTTTTGCCCGGGTTAATATCAATAGGCTCTTCAACGTTGGCCGCCAGATCCATTCCAGAGGAACCTTCAGTTTCATATCTAGGCAGGCTAACCTTTTTAGATAATCTTTTAATTAAAATTTCTTCCATCAATTAATAATTTATCTAAAATAATTTCTGCAATTTTATTGGCAATTAGACTTTTTTTATTTTTTTTAATAAGTTTTATATTTCCTTTATTGTCTATTATTGAAACTTTATTATAGTCAACATTGAACCCAATATCTTTTTTTGAAACATCATTGGCAATCATTAAATCACAATTTTTCTTTTTCATTTTTATTTGTGAATTTTTATTTAAATTTTCAGTTTCTGCAGAAAAACCGATTACTAATTTTGGTCTGTCTTTATTAGTCTTACCTAAGAATTCAACTATATCTACATTTTTCTTTACATTTATAAAGTTATAGTCAATTTTCTCTTTTTTCAGTTTTTTTTTAATTTTTTTAATTGGTTTAAAATCAGATACTGCAGCAGCACAAACGGCGATATCTACCGGTAAAGTTTTTTTGACCTCATTAAGCATATCCTCACCAGTGATAATCTTTTTAAGTGTTAGATCTTTTTGATGAATGATATTTGAAGGTCCAGTTATCAGAGTTGTTTCTACGCCAAATTTGCTGAGAGCTAAAGCAATTTCATATCCTTGTTTGCCACTAGACTCATTTGAAATATATCTTACGGGATCAATATATTCTCTAGTAGGTCCGGCAGTTACTAATGCTTTTAATTTTTTTTTTTTAACAAAGTTTTTTTTGTTAAAATAACTTTTTAAATACATAAATATTTGTCTCGGACTAGACATTTTACCTTCGCCAAATTCCCCACAAGCCATTTCACCTTTTTCAGGTCCAATAAATAAATATCCATAGTCTTTAAGAGTATTAACATTTTTTTGTGTAGCTTTATGAATCCACATTCTCACATTCATTGCTGGCACAAGTAAAATATCTTTATTTGATGCAAGAATTACAGTCGTAGCTAGATCCTCAGCTTTTCCAAGACTTAACTTAGTCATAAAATTAGCTGTAGTAGGCATTACAATAATTAAATCAGCCCATCTAGATAAAGAAATATGATCTATTTCTGCCTCTGAATTCTTATCAAAAATATCTTCAAATGTTTTATTATTGGTAAGAGTCGTTATCGATAGTGGAGTAATAAACTCTTTTCCACTTTTAGTCAAAATTGTTTTTACTTCGTTATTATTTTTTTTAAGCAACCTTATTAAATCTAGTGATTTATAAGCTGCTATCCCTCCACCAATAATTATAAGTATTTTTTTGTTTTGCACTTTCATGATTAATTAAAATACTAATAAGAAGACAATTACAATACCAAAAAAACTCATTAATATGTTGTTTCTAAAGTTTTTAAGTTTCATTTGTTCTATCTCCAAACTTTTATTAGCACCAATCGCTAAATTTAGTTTCCCCTCTGACATTAATTTCAATGCATAGTCTGCTCTATCCATTAGCTTTGGTAAATCTGGTATTCTTTTGAAAATCTCTGAAGAAGTATTTAAAGCTGTATCAATGGTAGATTTTGGACTTTTAAGATTTTTTAACCAGTTTTCTAATACTGGTCTGGATACTTCCCAAATATTTGTCTCAGGATAAAGTTTTCTTGCAACACCCTCCACCACAACCATTGTTTTTTGTAATAGTAACAAAGGGGGTTGTGTTGTCATATTAAATTTTTCAGTAATTTCAAATAGCTGAGCAAGCAAATTCCCCCCTGAGATGTCCTTAATAGATTGCCCAAAAATTGGTTCTCCAACCGACCTAAGTGCTTGCGCAAACTCTTCTTTTGATGCATTTTGCGGCACTAAACCAGCTTGAAAATGAACATCAGCGACTTTTACATAGTCTCTTTTAATAAAACCATACAATATTTCAGCTAAAAATTTTCTATTATTTTTATCTAAACGTCCCATGATACCAAAGTCGACTGGTATAATATTCCCTTTGTTGTCGACAAATAAGTTCCCTTGATGCATATCCCCGTGAAAAAAACCATCTCTTACTGCCTGTTTTAAAAAAAATTGTATTAAATTTTCTGCTAATTTTTTTAGATCTACACCTAATTCTTCTAATTTAGTTTGTTCTCTAATTGAAATTCCTTCAACTTTATCTAATGTTAAAATCTTCTTGGTAGTATAATTCCAATATATTTTTGGTACATTAAATCCCAAATCATTTTTAGTATTTTCATAAAGTTCATTAGCAGCTGCAGCCTCAAATCTTAAATCCATTTCTATATTAGTAATTTCTCTTAAGAGATGAACAACCTCTACCAACTTAAGCCTTTTTGATTTTGAAAAAGTATTTTCTACTATATATGCAAATAACATTAAAGCGTCTAATTCTTCGTTGAAGTGCTTTTCGATTTCTGGTCTTAGTATTTTTATTGCTACTTGCTTTTCTAAACCATCAATTTTAATTTTAGCTAAATGAACTTGGGCGATTGAAGCTGCAGCTATTGGCTCACTGATATCTTCAATGTTTCTATAAAAATTTTCACCTATTTCTTTTTTTATTATTTTTTTTGACTCGTAAAGATCAAATGCAGGAACTTTATCTTGAAGTTTTTCTAAATCTTTTGCTAGTTCCTGGCCAATAATATCAGGTCTTGTAGCAAGAAATTGACCCAATTTAATAAAAGTCGTACCCATACCCTGAAGCGCGATACATAGTTTTTCCCCGGGATCTTTTTGTTTATCTGACAATGTTGGTTGAGCCCCTATAGACATTAAGTTAAAGAATAAATTTAAAGATGAAGGTAGTGATTGAAATTGGTTGATGACTTCTACAGCACCTGATGTAGATAATTTTCTAGCTATTTGAAATAATTTAAATACTCTTTTGATCATTTATATTTTCCAACCCGAGTGTATTGCTGCAATACCACCAGAAAGATTTCTAAATTGGACATTAGAAAACCCATTTTTATTAATAATTTCAACTAATTTCTCTTGATTATAAAAATTTTCAATACTTTCAATCAAATAATTATACGGTTTTTCTGAACCAACTATCCATTTTCCAATATAAGGAATAGATTTAGAGTATCGTTTATAAATATCATTTAACATTTCATTTTCAATTTTAGAGAATTCTAGACACATGAAACGTCCACCTGGTCTTAAAACTCTAAAAGCTTCTTTTAAGGATAAATTGATATCTGAAACATTTCTTATTCCAAAACTAATTGAGTAAAAATCAAAACTGTTGCTTTCAAGAGGTAATTTTTCTGCTTTCGAATTTATCCATCTTATATTTTTATATTTTTTGAGACTATTTCTTCCTTCGTTAAACATTTCTTTGTTTGGTTCTATACAAGTTATATTTGAATTATTTGTTTTTTTAGAGAATAGTCTAGCTATGTCACCTGTTCCAGCCGCGACGTCAATCAAATTTGTATTTAATTGTGGGTTCATCCAGTCTATAAACTTTTGTTTCCAAATACGATGTACACCAAAGGACATAACATCGTTCATTAAGTCGTATTTTTTATATACCTTTGTAAATACAGAATTTACTAATTTATCTTTATTTTGAGTATTGTTTTTCATAAAATGACTATATGCCAGAATTACCAGAAGTTGAAGTTGTTAAAAGGTCTCTCAAAAATAGAATCGAAAAATTAAAAATTAAAAAAATCGAGATTAATGAAAAAAAATTAAGATATAATCTAGTAAAAAATGATTTATTTAAATTAATCGGATTGAAAATAAATAAAATTATTAGAAGATCTAAATTTTTGATTTTTTTTTTTTAATAAGCCAATAATAATTTTAGTTCATCTTGGCATGACAGGAAAATTTTTCTTCGTAAATGAAAAAGATAAAAAATTTAAAACTAGTTTTTATTACGATCTTAGAAAAAATAAAGATGAAAAATATGATAGATTGATATTTCACTTTAATAAAAAAAAAAAACTAGTTTATAATGATGTGCGCAAATTTGGTTTTATCAAATATTATAATTTTATAAATTATAAAGAGATTTCCCACCTCAAAGACTTGGGACCAGAGCCTTTGTCGGTTGATTTTAATTTTAGGTATTTTAAAAGATATATATTTAAACGTAATAGATCAGTAAAAAATCTTTTAATGGATCAAAAATTTATTTCTGGGTTAGGAAATATTTATGCGAATGAAATACTTTTTTTTAGCAAGATAAAACCCTTGAGAAAAATACAAAGTCTTAAAGATAAAGAAATTTATAATATAATAAGATGTACTAAGAAAATTTTGACAAAAGCTATCGCTCAAGGCGGTTCCTCAATAAAAGATTTTTCTAGTAGCGATGGAAAAAAAGGGGGCTTTCAGCAAAATTTTAAGGTATATGGGAAAAAGGGAAAACGCTGTTCTAATACAGATTGTAGTAAAAATATAATTAAAGTTAATATTTTTAATCGTTCATCATTTTATTGTCCAAGATGCCAAAAATAATAAAGTTGACCCTATTAATGAGCCAATATATATAGACTTAAAAAATGCCTAATACAAAATCAGCAATCAGAAGAGTTAGAAGAGTAAAAAAACAAACTCGAATTAATAAAATAAGAAAAAGTAAATATAAAAATGCTGTGAAACAGATGGATTTATTAATAAAATCAAAGGAAAAAGAAAAAATTAGGAAATATTTTCCAAAATTTCAATCAATTCTAATGCAGGTTGCTAAATCTGGAGTAGTAAATAAAAAAACTGCAGCCAGAAAAATTTCTAGAGTATCAAAAAAAATTTAATTACCTCATCAATTCAAAGTTGATTATTAAAAATCTATTTTAACTACATTTAGTTTTAAATATTATTAAAATCAAAATATAGTTTTCTTTTTTAAGTTGTAAAAGTTTTTTTTAAAAATTCTATCAGAACGATAACGTTACAACCTGAACCAATTTTTTTTTACTATTTATAAAATATTTCTTGCAAATATTTTTAAAAGAGAGTTTATAAGAGTCTCTACTAAAGTAATCTACATGGAAAAAAATAAAGTCAAACCACAAAATGTTTATGTTTCTGAGGAAGAGAAAACATTGAATTGGGATGATATTCAATTGTCTTTTAAGAAGACTTTTGGTTCAGAAATTTATAACAGCTGGTTACAAAAAATATCATTAGTAAAAGAATATAATGATTATCTAATTCTCGGGGTACCTACTAGATTTTTCAGAGATTGGATAGTTTCAAGATATTTGGATAAAATACTAGAGCAAGTTAAAAGCTTTAAATTAAGCTTAAATCGTATTGAATTCAAAATAATTGAAGATAGCAAACAGGATCAAGAATTAATAAAGATAAATGAATTAAACAAGGTAACAGAAATAAAAGATTCAATTTTAAACTATAACAGGTTAAATCCAAGTTTAAGTTTTGATAATTTTATTCAAGGCAAAAGTAATGAAATAGCCCTGTCTTATTCAAAAAAAGTTTGCGAACATCTTTCAAGATATAATCCTTTATACATTTGTGGTGGTGTTGGATTAGGAAAAACACACCTTTTGAATGCGATAGGTTTAGACTTAGAAAAAGATAATAATGTAATGTTTATATCTGCAGAACGGTTCATGTATCATTTTATAAAATCCATAAAAAAAAATGATATGGTTAATTTCAAGGATTTCTTTAGAAAATCGTCTGTTTTTATTATTGACGATATTCAATTTATAAGTGGTAAAGAAAGCCTACAAGAAGAGTTTTTCCATACATTTAATAGTTTAATTGAGAAAGGTTCTCAAATCATCATTTCGTCAGACAGAGCTCCTGTAAAACTTGACAGAGTTCAGGATAGAATTAAATCAAGACTCTCGGGTGGGTTAGTTGTCGATATAGACACTCCAGATTTAGATCTTAAAGAAAAAATTATTAAAAAAAAAATAGAGGACATACAAAACCAATTTAAAGAAACGATAAACTTAAGTGACGAAGTAATAAATTTTATTGCAAGTGAAAGTAAGACTAATATTAGAGAACTAATAGGGGTTCTTAACAGAGTAATAGCTTTTAGCAGGGTTCACAATAAAGTATTGGCAATACATGATTGTAAAAAAATACTAAAAGATGTTTTCAATCAAATTAAAGTGATAACTGTAGATAAAATTCAAAATATTGTTTCAAATTATTTTAATATACCACTAAGCGAAATGCTTTCTCAAAGACGCTCTAGACCTCTAGCAAGACCTAGGCAAATAGCAATGTACTTAGCAAAAAAAATGACGACTAGATCACTCCCTGAAATTGGAAGAAGATTTGCTAACCGAGATCATACCACAGTGATTCATGCCGTGAAAACAATTACAAGATTATCCGAGCAAGACGATGAAATGAAAAAAAATATAAGTCAGATTAAAAGTCTTTTGTTAGAGCAATGATGAAATGCAATTTGTTATAAAAAGAGACACACTATTAAAATCTTTAAACTTTGTACAAGGTGTAGTAGAAAAAAAAAATACTTTGCCGATACTTTCTAATGTTCTATTGCAACTTAAAAATAAAAAATTATCTATAATCGCTACTGATCTCGATATAGTTTTCTATGACGAGTTATCAGACGTGAAAGTAATTACGGAAGGTAGCACGACTACTTCAGCAGCTATACTTTATGACATATTAAGAAAAATTCCATCAAATTCAGAATTAAATTTTGAACTTAAATCTGAAAATAGGCTCAGTCTGAAAAATGAAAATTCTGACTTTAACTTACTATGTCTTCCAACAGATAATTTCCCAACTTTTTCAGATAATTTTGAAAGTCAAGAAATTAGACTTGATAAAGTCAAATTCTTAAAACTTTTAAATAAAACTAGAATTTCAATTTCAAACGATGATACAAGACATTATCTGAATGGTGTTTTTTTGCATCTTACTGAGGCACAGGGGAAGAATTTTTTAACTGGTGTTGCAACTGATAGTCATAGGCTTTCGTCAAGCAGTCTCGAAATTGAAAGTATTTCTGATTTTAATTCACTAATTTTACCCAGGAAAACCGTGTTTCAACTGTGTACTTTATTAACTGACACAAATGATCAACCGATTTTACAGACAAGTGAAAACAAAATAAGGTTCAAAATAGGCAACACCCAATTAATATCCAAAGTAATTGATGGAAAGTTTCCAGACTACAAAAAAGTAGTTCCTGTAAATAATGATAAAACTCTAATTGTTGAGTCAAAAGATTTTATAAATTCTATCGAGAGAGTTGCTAGTGTTTCTTTAGATAGAAAAGAAGGGGTAAAACTTTCCATTAATAAAGATAATATTCAACTTTCTGTTAATAGTGCGAATTCTGGCGAGGGGAACGAAAAAATTAAAGCAAAATTTAGTTCAGAAAATTTAAATATCAGTTTTAATTCAAAATATTTAATCGATATTGCTTCTGAGGTCGAAAATAAGGATTTAAAAATTAATTTTAAAGACTCAACCTCTCCAGTTTTGATTGAAGATATTTCTGATAAAAACAGTTATTACGTAATAATGCCGATGAAAATCTGAATTTTATCGAAATTAGAAATTTTTTTTATTTTTCGTTTAAAACTGTTGCAATTAAATGCTTTTAGATGATCTTAGAAGCTCATCATTTTTAATTGAATTAAAAAAATGATATATTTAAATTTCAAAAAAAATGCCTAAAAATTCTGATTTAAATAAAAATCAATCTTACGGTGCGGACTCTATAAAGGTTCTTAAAGGACTTGATGCAGTTAGGAAAAGACCGGGGATGTATATTGGAGATACAGACGATGGTTCTGGGCTACACCATATGGTATTTGAGGTTATCGATAATTCAATTGATGAAGCTTTAGCCGGTCATTGTAAAAATATTATTGTTACAATAAATTCTGATAGCACAATAACAGTAGAAGATGATGGCAGAGGTATACCAGTGGATATCCATAAGGGTGAAAAAATATCTGCAGCAGAAGTAATAATGACACAACTTCATGCAGGCGGAAAATTTGATCACGAGTCCTATAAAGTTTCTGGTGGGTTGCATGGAGTGGGGGTTTCTGTAGTAAATGCATTATCTGAAAAATTAGCGCTAAATATCTTTAGAGAAGGTAAAGAGTATTCAATACTTTTTGAGGACGGAAATTCAAAAAAACCATTAAAACAAGTTGGTAAAACAAAAAAAAGGGGTACAAAAATTACTTTTTTGCCGTCAAAAGAAATTTTTTCGTCTATAAAGTTTAGCTCTTCAATACTAGAAAAAAGGATAAGAGAGTTAGCTTTTTTAAATAAAGGTATTCTGATTAAACTTGTTGATGACACTTTAAAAAAAAGCAAGGAATACATTCATAAATATGATGGCGGAATTATTGAATTTGTAAGGCATATCAACAATAAAAAGCCAATTTTGATTAACAAAAATGAAAAAGAAGTTTTCAAAAAACCAATATATGTTACAGCTACAAAAAATAACGTTATTGTAGAGTGTTCTTTTGAATGGAACGCTGGATATTCAGAGGAGATGTTACCTTTTACAAATAATATCCCACAAAAAGATGGAGGAACACATCTTTTAGGTTTTAGAAGTGCTTTGACGAGAGTTATCAATAAATATTCTGCTGATAGGAGCAATAAAAAAAATAAAATTACGTTATCGGGTGAGGATATCAAGGAGGGATTGACAGCAGTTTTATCAATCAAGATGCCAGATCCAAAATTTTCTTCTCAAACTAAAGATAAATTAGTTTCTTCTGAAATAA
>MDSZ01133545.1_pt1 | contig 13691 bp, 11 predicted proteins | sample 811201 | NCBI WGS metagenome assembly MDSZ01 (sample SAMN05326647, study PRJNA326480) | marine metagenome | isolation source: seawater | place: Indian Ocean: North | collected 2010
ATCGTTGAATGCTTCAAACATATACCCGTACTTTGCCACCTCTCGACCTGCGGCTTCAAGGTTGCCGGTGAGGAGTTGACCCAATGCTCGTTCTATCGGTAGGAACGCCGTGGTCATCACACCGGATGCGATGTTGACCATGTGAGTCGTGGGGCCAGACAGGATGCTGTTCATCCACAACCCGATGGGGTTGAGTTTGCCGCCGTTTCTAGTCAGAGCAACCGCACGCATTGGGTTTCGATCAGCAGCAGCCGCAAACTTCTCCATCATCGAATCAACCCGTGCAAGACCTTCAGCCGCATCTCCGCCACCGAGGTCACGGAGAAGTTGATCTTGTGCAGCTTTACCTTGATCTGTTGTTGCCTTCACCAAGTCATCAGGCAGAAGTCTGACGTTTGCATCCACGCTGGGGATGAACCGCTGAAGTCCCAACTGCCGAGCCACGGCTCGCTGCATGTTCACCGCAGTCTTTGACAAGACTTCGATGCGTTGTTGAAGAAGCAAGAACTCCATCTTCTCCGAGGAAGTTGCTCTCGCACCCTTACGGGCAATCTGACCTGCTTCAGCGGCAGCTTGGGAAAGAGTTTCACGAACCGCAGTCAACGCTGGCAGTGCGTCGGTAAGAGCATCTTCTTTATCTTTGAGAACACCCTCAAGATTCTTCAGTGAAGCATCGCCTGTGGCATCAGCCAAGTCAGCAGCCACCGATGCAGCCTCGGCTCGTTGTTCTTCAAAAGACTTAGACCGGACATCATCAAACTCTCCGCGAGCCTCCATCTCATCAAGAGTTCCCTTCACGACCCGCTTGCCGCTGTCCTGATCGGATACCCGACGAATGTTCAATCGCTCTGCTGGCGGCTTTCCTGTGAGATCGTCAGCCTCAACACCAGCGAGGAACTCACCGGCTGACTCGGGTTCTTTTGGCGGCTCAGGCGTTGGCCCCGCACCAGGAGTGGCATCTTCTTCTACAGGCGTAGCTTTTGGACGAGGTTTTCCAGAACCCACGATGTCTTCCATGCCCTGAATCGGATTCGGACGGCCTGATGAAGTCTTTCCGGATGGATCGAAAAGGATGGCAACATTGTGACGAACTTTTCCTACCCGCCCTCCACCAAGGTGACGGAACCCGTCATAACCCAAAGCCATGATGTCACCTTGGAATGGGTCAATATAGTTCAACGCTTCGTCTCGACTGATTCGTGCCTCAGACAGAATGTCAGTAGCTTCTTCGTAGATTTGACCCAAAGTCATGTTGTCGAAATAACTTGAGGATTCTTTAAGGTTCCCCTCAAAACCTAAAGCCCCGTTGTAGAAACCCTCAAACGTCTCCCGAACCGCTGGATCAGCATCGACCGCTTTTGCATCGAGATCAATCAAGTTTGTTTCACCCAAGTTGACTTTGAAGACCTTGGCAGATTTATCGCCTTTTGCTTGCTTGGATCTGGTCTTGGCGTATCCGTATGCAACATTAGGATTGTCGGTGAGATACAGACCCGGACCATACAGACCAGACACTGAAGTTGCGTATGGATCAACCGAACCAGCATCTAAATCTGAGGCGGTTCCGTGATAAAAGGCTCCTTCCTCGGCTTCAAAGACCAAATCCTCTGGCTCTGTTTTGGGAGCTGGAGCATGCTCACCCTCGGCCTTTCTCATCGCCTCTTCGACAGCAGAGGGAGACGCTCCGTCCGCTTTTGCCTTGCCTCCAGCACGAAGCCCCTTGGCTCCTGCGATGATCCCATCAGCAAGCAGACCAAGACCAATGCCTTCGATGGCATTCTTGAGGCGACCTTCGATCTGAGTATCGTCCTCCTCTGATTGCAAGAACTCCGTGATCGGGTTCTGAAGCGAGGGGTTTTGTTGAATCAGATCAGACAGCCGACCTTGCTTACCATCGAAGTACGCAAAGTCCGTGACTGCACCACCTACGGCAAACTTGGCGATCTCTCTCGACTTGGAACCCTGCGTCAGCAACGTGCGAGCCTTGCCCAACTTGCCCAGCTTCGAGGCAATCGAAAGTCCACCAACGCCTGGAACGAACATGCCGCTGGCGAACTGAGAGATACCTTCGACAATCCCACCGGCAGTGGTTGATGACTCGCCCAGCAAACGGTTGTCGTAGTCCGGCAAGAGGTCAAACGTCAGCATGTCCCCGAGGTTGTAGATGCCTTGAACTGCACCTTCGACACCACGGAATGGAGCCGCAAGGATGTCGCCAGCAACGTCGAAGAATCCAGATTCTTCTTGGGCTGCGGCATCAATCTCTTCTTGGGGTACTTGAGCGAGTAGTTCATCAAGTCGTGACATATTTAGTTCATACCTCTACGTTGAAGAAGAAGACCTTGCATCGTGGCAAACTGATCTGCGGTTCCTGTGTTTTCAGCACCCAGTTCAGTGATCAGTCGCCCAATCAATGTTCCACTTTGGGCTTCAGGGGCGGCGTTGTCGTACTCATCCAAAGCATCTTCCAGTGCCTTCTTATTTGGGAAGAACGGCGTGAATTTTGGGTCTCTAAGGCTTTCTGTAACTGTCACTCCGTTCTCAAACGTACCACGTTTTAGATCGTCAATGGATACACCGCTGAATAGAGTTGCAGTTCTATAACGTCGAGCAGTAATGCCTTCTTGATCAATTGAATCGCCAACTGATCGGGCAAAGTTAAATTTTATAGCGTCAAATTCTCTTTTCAATTTGCTTTGTATTTCCAATGCTGCTCGGGTTCTTCCATCCAGAGTTTCCTCTTGAAAATAATTTCGCACCTCTCCAGTGAGAAAAGCGATATCAGTTGTGAAAAAGTCAGTCGAAGTGAATTGATCAGTGTCGAGTTCTGTTGGAAGCTGCGAGAGCGAAGGCATTTTAAATTCTGCTCTGGCGATCTCGTTGACTGGAGAGTTCACATCATCCGCGTTGTTCAACCTTCCGATGTTTTCCGTGTTCCACTCAGCCATGCGTCGTTTGACTTCAAGTGCTACCTCACCAATACTGAAGTCTGGGTTGTTAGAACGAACCTCCTTAGTCACGCGATCCACCTCTGCTTGGAAAGCACCGAGTTCACGCCGAATGATCTTTGCCCGTAACTCCCTATTTTCATCAGGAAGATCATCAAGAAGAACATCTATTTCATCATTCCAAACACCAAACTCTAGGCTAACCTCCCTAGATACTCGGGACAGCAACGCATCACGTTTCGTCTCCAGTCGCCTTTCTGCTTCTATTAGTTGAATCCTAGATGCACCTAGTTGGTCTGCAAGAGACCGAAGTTCCTCCAGTGTTCTAGCCCCCGCCAACGCGGCGATTACATCTTCTTTAGCCTGAGGGTCTTGGAGGCTGCTGTAATCACCGGAGAACTCGTCAGTCATGTAACGACCAATCAACGCAGGAGAGAATCCTTTTTCTTTCAGTGTTGACTGAACAAGTTCTCGAAACTCTGACCGATCCGGAACTTCGTCGCCAAGGCCGACAACAAGTTCTCCAACAGCGTCCCTGATCCGATCCGCCTCGTCAGCCTTTTGCTGTCGAGCCTCATCACGTTCTTGATCTTGTTTTCGCTTTTCGTTCTCTTCGTAGCGTTCCGCAAGTTCTTCGACCCTTGCCTCTGCCAAAGAAATCTCATCAGCATACTTCCGCCCCATGTCAGCATTCTTCTGACCGGATGGGTTTGCATTTTCAAAGTTCACCAACAATATCTCGGCTTCTTCTAATTTGCCATCCCTTGCCAATTCAAACGCTTGTGCTTGGATTCGCTGCCAGCCTTCCTCAAAGAATGACGCTCCAAACTCATCGCGTCCCTTGTTCATCCACGCTTCAATCTTCTCAGTCGTAAACTCTTCGCCTTTGCTGTCAGCAATGTCCAAGTCTCTGGCAAGATCATCTGCATGTTGCTCTTTGTTGAGCGCATAAGTGTTCCGACCCCGTTCAATTGTTGCTTGCCGGATCAATCGCTGGTCGATGTCAGCCCGCTCCTTCAGAGCTGCCGAGGTGATGTAGAACGACTCCGATTGCAGTTGAGTTCTCTGCCACTCGGCCTCGAACGCTTCATCAATGTTCTCATTGTTGGTTGGATCGGTGAGCCGAGGCAACAGGGCAAACGCTCTGCTTTCATAATCCCGTGCGATGTCACGACCAACGGCCTCTTGAATCGCAATTAAACGGACAGGGCTTAGTCCTTTTGGGATGAGTCCCGCTTTCTCAGCGTCCCTGATTCCTTGACGGGCAATCTCGATTCGATCTGCTTGTGTGAGTTCGGCAGCGTCCGCCTCGCCAAGTACGCGGTCTTTTTCATCTTGTTCAGCTTTTTGCTCCAATCCAAACTTAGTCAAACCCTTGTTGAACGTAGAAAGACCCTCAGCAAGTTCTCGAAGTTGAGAGCCAGCGTCAGGAGCCTTGATCCGTACTGGAGCAAAAGTGTCGATGGGCCGTGCCGCAGGTTCGATCTGTTTGAACAGACCGAGATCGACATCAAATTGAGATTGTGACATTAGCCGGTTCCCTCTGGATCAGGATCTTTGAAGTCTCCAAGTCCGCCAGCGATCTGCCCACCAATTTTTAGAGCCGTTGCAATCAAGCTAGGCTTGGCGACTGGAGAAGGCAGAGCATTGATAATGCGAGATTGAGTACCCAATCGGACAGCCTCAAGTTGATCGTCATAGGCCAACTCTCGGAACGCACGGTTACGCAGTGAGATGTTGCGGTACTCAGACTCTTGACGCTCAAAGTCTTGGAACAGGTCAGCGATGTTACGACCGGACACGCCCTTCTCAGCCGCCTGCACCATCGCAGTAGATCGAGCCTTGAGGGCTCGCCTGGAAACCTCTTGGATCTCCTGAGCAGACTTCTCGTTCTCTTGTGCCTGACGCTGGCGAATCTGCCGGTACTGGTTCATCGCTGATTGTTCAGCGTTGGCCTTGGTCAAGTCGTAGGACTGTTTAGCAGCAGCTTCTTGCGCTCTAGCATTTGCACTGGCTCCGGCATACGAAGCAGCACCTTGAGCAATAGTCAGGGCAATAAAGGCTTCAGGCGTACACATAAATCAGTCCTTCAACCTCACAAATTCCAAGAATGGACGCTTCTCAGCTCCATACTTTGGATGTCTTTGAATGAATGTAAACCCCAACCATTGGAGCCACTTTTGATGCACCGTGTTCCGCTCATCCATCACATTGGCAAGCAACGGATAACGTCGATGTAGTTCGTCAATCACAGAACGGGAGTGCCGGAGGAAGTGCATCGGAACCTCAGCGATCCTATCTGTACCCAGCATCCAGATGATGCCCAGTTTGTCATCAGGACTTGGAGACACCCCAAAGATCCCCATGACCTCTTTTTTGTCATAGGGGTAGAGAATCGCATGACACTCATGTGAGTTCTCATATCCAGACCTAAGGGTCGAGTATGGATCTCTGCCTGTATGAGCCTGAATCTCCTGAATGTCAACCTCACGCATGTTCTCAGCGACATACTTGATGTCACGCATCCGAGCGTAGCGGACGAACTCACTCATCAGAGCCGCTGGCGAACCTTGGTGTTGTAAGAAGCCTCAAACGCTGCCGCCATGAACTTACTGGGGAACGGTGAGTCATTCTTGATGTTGATGGTTGCATCGGTGTTCTTCAGGAGGATTGGGAACCTGAACGTGCCATCCGATAGGTTGAGGGCATCAGTCGGATCTTGACCAACCACGACCCCACTGAAGGTGGACACGGCTGTATCACGGTTTGGACTTGCAACTTCCACGGTAAAGAATCCAGTGTCTTCATGGATGATGTTACCAAACCGAAGCTGGTATCGACCAGTGACGATTGGTTGTTGACCTGCGGTCTGTGAGGATGTCCTGAGGTAAGCCGTGGAGAACTCATAGTCCATCTCATAAGCCTCACCAAAGAAGATGGTGTTTGACGTTAGATCACCCTCGCAGACCAAGGTATTGCCGCCATCAGACGGTTGAGTCACGACATTGACACGAACACCATTGTTGATCAGACCATCAAGATTACGGCCCCGCTTGGCATAGGGGAACGTGAATGTGGTGTTCCCAGTCGATGCTGAGAATGACGCTGTAATCGTTCCATCCGTCCCTGCGTAGGTAATCCGACGATCCAGCATGGCTCGGAAGTTCAATCCAGTATCGACCAGCTTTGTTTCAATCCGCATCTTCTCTAGGTGAAGACCATCGGTTCTTTGAATCATCAGGAACAAATCTTCATCCATAAATGAGATGTGACGAATGTTCGCATCCGATCCAAACGTGAATCGACTCCAAGCAGACTGAATCTTCCGCTTCTGAGACCCGCTTCCGACCTCGTAGTATCGGTAAATGTAGATCGAGCTTGTCTCAGTCGAGGATAGAACAGCGATGATGTTCTCGTCAGTTGAGGATGCGAACTGTCTGATCTTACCTGGAATATAAGCAGGGACAGCCTCAGTGATGTCAAGAGCATCAAAGTTTGTAGAGTCGGTTGGGAACAGCTCTCGAACGCCCGCAAAGTTTCCGTGGTTGAATCCAAAGAAGAGGCTGGAGGCGGCGGGAACTGGGATCGCATCAATCACGTTTTCGTAAGAAGTGATCGGGATAATCCGAGCAGTAACCGGAGTCAGGTTAGGAGATCCTGATAATGCGAACTGATCTGTATCCGAGAACAAGATTAGATTTTGATTGAATGGGATCGCGTGGCGAATCAATGACACCTTACGGAAGGCCACATCGGTATCAATAGGGTCTCCATCAAGAACCGTGGTCATTGTTGTCCGGTGCATGTTGAAGAATTCGTTTGCTGAGGACATAACCACAGATTCGTCAGCAGTCAGGCCCAGCCTTCCTCGGTGAAGAAAAATGTTACTGATTTTTTTATTTGTAAAGGATGGGAACGGATTGGTTTCATCATCTCCAACCTTGCGGTCAGCCCACTTGAAATCCGGAAAATTACCAGAGCCGTTAGCCTGTCGAAATTCAAAATTACCGTCCGCTTTGCGAATCAGGATGTGAGGCATGGTGGAGAAATCGAATGACTTTTCAAGGCCAGCAGGTCGGCCCAAGGGATTCCCTAGACCATCAGTGGCTTCTTTGACACCGAGAGTTTCTCTCCAGTATCCGTTTCCAAACCCACCTTCTCCAGCGTTGCAGACAAATTCAACGTAGTAATCATCAGCCGCCGACTCGGGATCTCCATTGACTTTTGCAATAAACCCGTGAGGAGCGTATGGGGGCAGATCAACAAATGATTGGACACCGTTCAACGCATCCACGACAACCGCAGTGGCCTCGTTCTGAGGGCTGATAGAGTTCAGGGCAAACTGGAGTTGATTGTGACCAATGAAATGAAGAACCGGTCCAGTACCGCCTGCCTGTTTGTGCGCGCCACCTGAAGTACCAGAGGATGGGCCAAAGCCGGTGTGATCACCGTGCCTCACAATTATTCCTTGCTTAAAGTCACCACTGGCTCCGGTTGAAAGAATTTTTCGACCATCAACGCCTGAAGCTGATTTTGTAGCATCTGGGCAGTGAATTCCATCCTTGGAGGCGGTGTTGTTACTCACCATGATACTCATCAAGGCGGCAAGTATTTTTTCCGGAACTGGCTCAAGCGGCTCCGAAGTAATTACTGACGAATTAGGAGCGGGTGATCCGTAACTTGTCGAACCATTTTCTCCCGACGAGTCCTCCGTTCTGACTCCAACTTTTAATTTTGAAGTGTCCCTGAGGTCTGTTCCCGAAATGCTCCCTGTAGTTCTACTTACAGCTCCTTGGTTTCCGGTTCCGACTAATGAAATTTCTAATTTGTAATCACCGTTCAATACACCCTGTTTTAGGTAATAAAGTTTTTCATCACCTTTAACAAAACCAGAAGGTAAATCTTGTACCGAACCCGAGCCATACGATGCTCTGAAGTCCGAGCGATTCAAGGTGTACCCAGTAGATCCCAGTGAAGACGTATTCGTCTCCACGGTCTTTTCAGTGTTGACAATGAACGTGACATCGCTGATGGTCAACGCCTTGTAAGCCGTGGCTGGATTAGCAGCATCCAGATAGGTTGTTCCATTCGGGGCCGACAACCCGCCAGTGTTGAACGGATCGGCTGGGTCCAATAGATTTTTTGTGCTTCCATCCGATGTGTCGTGAATTTGTATGATTGGGTTAGGCGATGCTTCGGTAATCTCAAGAATAAACCGCTCGTTTTCGTCACGATTGATCGAATGAAAGAATTGGTTTGCTGAGTTATCAGCACTTGAGAGTTTTTTGATGAATTCAGTGTGGGGCCGTTTGATTAGACCATCCACAGGTGTTCCGTAAGCGTTGTCTTGCTTTTGAGCTTGGGTGTTGTACCGGAGAGAATCCGGCTGCTGGGACACACCTTGGATCAGGTTAGGAACAGTCTGAGAAATAAAGGCCATCAGTGAACCTCGTTGATAGGTGGCTCTCTACGCAATGCACGGGAAACAGTAAAGTTGTCGAAGATCGAGTGATCTCCAGTGTCCATCTCGTATTCCTTCAGCTTCGACAAGGCCATCATCTCATCCCGCAGGGTAAAGGCGTGGTGCTTCTCTGAGCCAACAACCCGATCCTGAAAGATTCGGGCCGATCGAATAGTGATGTAGTGGCGGGCCAGTTGTGGCAGATCCGAGAACTCCAAGGCCGTTACGACCGTGACTTTCTTGATGGATTTGTCAAACTGGTTGGTGTTGTTCTTGCGATCAAAGAGCGTATCTCCTCGGAGAACCAAGTCATGCGTTGATGAACTCTCAACATCGATCCGAACAACATTTGGGGCCACCGTGATGAGTTTGGTTGATGCGTCCGGTATCAACTCAACCTCAGGAACAGTATTGAAATGCCAGCCCATCGACTGGACTTCTAAAGATGTCTCATTCAGAACCCGCTCTGCGGTTGCCACATCAACTCCAAGCGTACCGGCAAGAGAGTTGACAGGTGCTTCACCAATCGTACTCAGCATGATGTTCACGGCTTCAAGCCTTGTAGTTTTTGCGAGAGAAGGCATAGGGTTCCTTTAGAAAAAGGGGCAGGCCCACCGAAGTGAGCCTACCCGTGAAGAGGAGAAAGGTTCCGCTATTAGGCGGACTTGAGGTGGTAGCAGCACTCGGGACGCAAGAAGTTGTGACCCATGGCGTACTTGGCAACCATCAGAGTGCCTTGATTCTGAACCAAGTAGTCAGTTTCAAGAGCGAGATCCAACAACTTCACAGTTGCGAGACCGGTGCGTTGGAACGCAATTCCGATGGTGTTGGTGAAGTTGAGTCCACCGTAACCCACACCACTACCAGCGAACACATCGTTGGCGATGCTGGACGATTCAAAGACCGTATCATCGCCAGAGCCTTCGTTCCCAGTTGGGATGTGGTTGGACATCAACACGCGGATGCCAGCAACGCTGACCAAGGAACCGGTGGAGATGTCACCAGTACCACCGAAGTCACGGTTCATGACAGCCGAAGCGGTATCAGTACCACCAGCAGCAGAAACCACTGAGTAGTAAGCAGCTGGAGTCAGAACAGCGAACCGGTCATCGGCAGGCACATTGGCCTCATCCATCTTTTGAGCCACTTCGATGAGGTCATCAACGATGCCATCACCAGAGCTACCGCCGGTCAGGATCGCACCTTCTTTACCAGTCACGCCCTGCTCAACAGGGTTAGGCGTGGTCAAGGAAGTTTGCGCACCTGCGATGACGGTACGGATGCAAGCCTCGTCAGCGTGTTCCGCGAGAGCGAAACCGAGTTGACGGGAGTAGATGGAACGAACGTCGTAGTGAGCCATTGCTTCATCAATGTTGGCGATGAAGACCTTCGAGAGAAGGAGTTGGTCAATAGCGACGGTTCGCTCGGTCATGCCGATGAGTTCAGATCCATCGTCAACGATGTCCTCACCGGGGGTGTGGTACTTGGCGATGGCCTTACCGAACACAGGGAATTGGGCAGATTTGCCCGAAGTGATGGTCCGAACTGAGTGGAGGGGCATCATCACGTTCCGTTCTTCAAAGGCAGCGAGAGTCTCGCCTGCGAATACCTTGAGGAACAGAGCGTCTGTGTCCCCTGACAAATTGTTCTGACCAAGGCGGGTAACAGAAGCGTTAGCCATTGGAAAGAGTCCTTTTGAAAGGGAGTAAAAAGAATAGAGAAAAACACAGACCGTTAGATTCGCCCATCAGTCAAGTTGTCCGCCGCAGCGGGCCTGCTTATGGCGACCCTAAGAGGGTCAAGATTTGATAGCCGTTTCGATCAGAGCCTTGCCCTGAGCCAAACCGGCGTTGAATGATCGTTCCTTCTCCTTAGCCTCACGCTTGGCATCGCCGGGGCGACGAAGGAAAAGACCAGTGGCAAGAGACAGTCCCGACACAAGGGCTGCTCCGCCTGGAAGTTGGGAGAGTGGGCCGGAAGCTGAATCAGCACCGATGTTCACCACGCTGGCGGCAACGCCCCAGACTTGGTTGGCATCGTCGATTTCTGATTGGAACTGGGCAGTGTTGATTTCAACAAAGTTCTGCCACTCTTCCCAAGTGTATTCAGCTTCGGAAAGTTTGATTGTTGATGGCGTTCGGGTAGCCGATTGAACACCACGGGGAACATTCACCTTGATGACATCATCAAGAGAACAACCGGACATGAAGTAGATCCCTACCCCAAGACAGATCCAGATCAGACCCAGACCTACAACTGTTTTGTTTGTTTTCATTAGAGAGCCTTCGATGATTGGATCTTACGTTGGACATCCGCACGGTACGCAGCATCTTTGCTGTACCGAGGATCGTTGATCGCAGCCACGACTTCAGCAGTCGAGCGGAACCCGTTAGAGACATTCGTGGTTTCCCCTTGGAGAAGCGATGGCTCAGTGTCGTTCGCGGAGAAACGAGCGTGCATACCACGAACAGCGATATCAATCTGAGAAGGATCGCCACTGTCCATAATGGAGTTGTAAGCGTTGATCTCAGCCTCACTGAGATTCTTTGAGGCCCACTCAGTCATCTGGTTGTAAGCCTCCTCACCACCCACAGCAGCCATCATTTGAGATGATTGTTGCTGAGAGTATGCCGCCATGCCTTGGATGTAGTTGTCCACCAGTTCACGGGGGAATCCATACTCTTCCAGCTTGCGGTAAGAGTCCTCACCAAGTTCGCCCTTCTCGGCAAACTCTTCAGAGAACGGTCGGATGTCATCCATAGACAACTCAGAGCGATCATTGGGATCGACATCTTCGGTTGGCTCTGGTTGAGCCTCTGGTTGTACTTGGGAACCCATACGGCTCTCTAACTCAGAGTATGCCTTTGCCAGATCGGCAGCAGACTCAAACTTCTCTGGGAGCCACTCGGGACGCTCTTCAGCGGCTGGTTGAGTGGACTGAGCCATCACCTCGTCGATTTGAGGTGAAGCGTTGGTTTCCATTTGAACACGATCAGTCATTAGATTGTTCCTCTTTCTCTAGATCCATCTGCTTCAGTTGTTGTTTACCGAAGAGATCCAAGGCTTGGGGGCCGAATTGTTGAGTCAATGCGGCTTGCTGTTGAGCCTGTTGCTCCGCAGCGATCTGTTCTTGACTCTTGATGAGTTTCTCCGTATCAATCCCCAAAGATGCCGCCCGTCGATCAATGTATTCCCGAAGGTCTAAGAACTGACCCAAAGCCTGCGGCCCAAGTTGCTGGGCAATGCCTGCCAAGAATACATCGAGTTTGTTGAGATCCTGACCGCGACCCAAGGCTTCGATGCCGGTGACAATCGCGGGTTGGACAATGTTCTGCGGAAGCTGTGGAAGAACACCAGTCTTCTCCATGCGATCCATGATTCGATTCACCAAAGGCAACTGGAACTCTTGGGAAAGAACCGAGTAGATGCCCCCGAGCTGTCGCTCAATAGATTGAGTGACTAGTCGGATCTCTTCTGCGGTGACACGTTCAGCACGCCGGATGGTCGCTTCAGTGAGCAAGAACGCATTGGCGAGTCGCTCATTGATCTGGTTGATCGTCTCGTACGCAATGCGCAGATCGGCTTGCTTTCCAACTTGCAGAGTAGACACATCCGCAGCAGTGCCTTCCCTGATAGCTCCATTCGGTGCATCTGCCAATGTCCTTGCTCTTGTGGTTCCGTTCGGGTTGACCAAGAACACAACCTTGGCAGAAGCCGCCGAACCTTCGACAACCGCCATCGAGAGAGCCTCAAGACTCTTCAGGTCGCCGTAGTATTGCTCGGCGTATCCGCGACCGTAGGACTCACCATCAACACGGTTCATCCGAAGTGCGATGTAGGGAGACTTATCGCGTGGGAAGGTTCCTCTTGATCCAGGAACTTCCTGACCGCCAACCTCTTGGTAAACCTCATAGGTATCAGGATCAATGCTCTTGACACAGGTATACAAATCAACGGTGTCGAGATCAGAATCCTTGCCATCCACCAACGCACGGACCTCAGGAGGCAGCATGGTTGGAGCGACAGACTCCTTGGTCACAATCGTTCGAACGAAGCCCAGAGGGCAGCGTTTCACGACGTACCGATCCAGCCGGAAGACCCGCATACCACCGGATTTTGGTAAATACACGAGTGCGTTTCCGGTCACAACAAGCTGCTTGAGAGCCTCAAACATCGCAACTCGGATGTTGTTGGTCTCAATCTCTCGCATCACAGCCCGTTCAACACGGGACAATGCAATGTCGATTTCGGTGCGAATCTCTTCGGCTTCAGGCCCGAGTTCTTGCAACGCCATGTCATCAATGGTCAGCCGGAAGAACGGAGCATTCGGGGGAAGCAGCGAAAGAAGAAGAGCCGAAGCCAGATTGTTTACGCCTCTGGCTCCGGCACTTTGGTAGGGGGTGATGAACTTGGTGGAGTAGTTCGCACCCTCCTCAGGCAACAAGGTCGGGATGGTGAGCTTGGCAACGTCTCTGGCACGTTCGAGGTACGAATACCGCTCCGTCTGGAGGGAGTCATACATGGACTGAGCGGTCTTCATTTAGTACCTCAATAACTCACATTCAAGCCAGAACCGCCGCCAGCACCGGACAACGGAATTCGCAGTGATCGTGCGCCAGTTCTGCGTAATTGAGAACGGGTTTTCGGACCAGCTCCGGCAGCAGCACGCACACGCTCTTGGGGGGGAAGAGGAGCGGGTGGCGGAGGGGCCGGAGGCGGTGGGGGTGGGGGAATATCGGGCGTACTAATACACATCTAGAGAAGACTCCATTCTCGATTCGTTCTGTTCCTGATACACCGATTGCAAGAATCGCACCACGCGGCGACATCCCACTTCCATCCAGATTTCACGATCATTCATGCCCTCATTCGGGCAACGATCAGGGAAACGCTTGTCTAAAGCATCCAGAAGGGCTTTCGAGACTTCAGGAAAGTTCTTCATAGGGGAATCCATTTAGCCCTCTCTTTCTTTGGATTCGTAGTATGCCGCCAGCAAAGCAAGGTAATTGATGCCGTCAATGATGGTATCCCTGAAGGATTCATCGCTCACTTTGAACTCACCAGTTCGACAGAAACCACTGAGGCGACGGATCTTATCCGCCAGACGTACCAAGAAACCTTGTTCGGTTGACACGCCCATTCCCATGTGTTCCACAGCTTTGAAGTTAAGGAACGGGTCGGCCCCGTCCTGACCGCCGGAATAATCATGGTTCTTTCGGATGGACAGTGACAAAGCCTCTTCGCAGAGTTTTTGGTGGAACTTGAAGTATTCCTCACGATTC
>MDSZ01242885.1_pt1 | contig 13691 bp, 7 predicted proteins | sample 811201 | NCBI WGS metagenome assembly MDSZ01 (sample SAMN05326647, study PRJNA326480) | marine metagenome | isolation source: seawater | place: Indian Ocean: North | collected 2010
CCTACACAGCACTTTGTAAAGCTGAACCGATGTGTATGTTTGGTACAGTTAACTTTGATGATTCAAAAGAATCATTGGTTTGGGCATTGGGAAGCGACTTGGTAAATGAATATAAGAAAAGTTTTCATAAGGCATCATTAAAAGTAATTGATATACTACAGGCAGACAATGAAAAGATATGGAATATTGTTCCTTATGACCATATAGAAACAATTATCTGGCTAAAAAGACTAGGATTTATGATAGAAAATCATAAGATAATATTAAAAAATACACCAATGTTGTATTTTTCTCGTTGCAAAAAACAAAAAAGTATGGCAACAGTACATTAAGTGACCTAATTTTAAGTGGAAAGGTCTTGAAAAAGGCAACCTTGTTGACACTATCCGATTAGACAATCATGTGGTGATGCGAAAGCATCGTAATTTTAACTTGTTTAAGGAGAAGGTATATGGCTAACACCATAGATACTGCCTTTATTAAGCAGTTCGAGTCGGAAGTACATTTGGCTTATCAACGCATGGGTTCTAAACTAAGAAATACTGTGCGAACAACTGGTAGTGTCAGAGGAAATCAAGTTCGTTTCCAGAAAATCGGCAAAGGAGTTGCTAATACAAAGAGCAGAAACGGAAATGTTACACCAATGGAACTTGTACATACAACCATTGATGTGTCATTAACCGACCATTACGCACCAGAATACATTGATAAACTGGATGAGCTAAAGACAAACATCAACGAACGACAGGCTGTTGCAACTTCGGCTGCTTCTGCATTGGGTCGTAAGACTGATGAGCTTATCTACTCAGCAATGGATAGTGGTGCAAGTTCAACTCAAATCCACGATACTTCTTCTGCTTTAGAAAAAGCAGACGTATTATCTTTGTTTGAAACAGTAGGCGTAGCAGATATGCCAGAAGATGGACAGCGTTTCGTTGCCATGAATCCAAAAGGGTTTGCTGATTTATTCGCAATTACAGAGTTTGCAAGTGCAGACTATGTAGGTGAAGCACAGCTTCCTTATGCTGGAGGAATGACAGCCAAGGGTTGGTTATCTTTTATGTGGTTCAGTACATCAGCCGTAACTGCTGGTAAGAATATGGCTTACCATAGTTCAGCAGTTGGTCTGGGTATTGGAGCAGATGTTACAACTGAAGTTAATTATGTTCCAGAAAAAGTATCACATTTAACAACATCTATGATGAGCATGGGTGCTGGCGTTATTGATGACGCTGGTGTTTATGAAGTCTTAGATAACAACAGTTAGGGAGGTATAAATGGCTTACGATAAAGACAGTTTAACTCGCTTAGCTGGTGGTAGTGGACATAGTTTATGGCACTATACAACAACAGATACGATTGCTACTGTTAACACGGCTGGCTATTTTTCTGATAGTGCTGGGATGTTCAACACTAATGATGTGATTATAGCAGTCACATCTACTGGTGGAACTCCTGTTGTATCATTGACATACGCTAATAGTGTAACTGCATCAGCAGTTGACGTTGTTGACGGACTGACTGTAACAGCTACAGACAGCGACTAATAAGGAGTAGGGGGAGAAATCCCCCTATACCAATATGGCAGTAACAAGTACGTCAGCGACCACACCTATTGGAATATGCAATAGAGCATTGGTTTTAATCGGAGCTTCACCAATGACATCTTTTGAAGATGGAACGAATGAAGCACTTGTTGCTGTTAATCTTTATGAAGATACTTGTAGAGCAACATTAGTAAATACTCGGTGGCGTTTTGCAACTGACCAAAGAATACTGAACAGACTGACAGATGAACCTACTGGAAGATGGGATGCTGGGTACTTAATACCAGCCGAATCTTTATTTGTTCATGCCGTAACAGTCAACGACAGTCCAATTAAGTATGATGTATTTGGTAATCATATTTATTGTGATGCTACAGAAAATGATGTAGTGATTGCCGATTATAATTTCAGACAGTTAGAAGCCAAGTTCCCATCATATTTTATCCAAGCGTTGGTTTATGAATTGGCTGGGCAGTTTGCTTTAGGAATAGCAAGGGATGATTCATTATCACAGATGATGTTTAACAATGCTCGTTTCTATATGCAGAAAGCAAGGACAATGGATAGCCAGCAACAGACAACAAGGAAACTCATAACAAATCGTTTTATAGTTACAAGAAGGTCTTAGGCTTATGAAGATTCGTATTCCTCAAAATAATTTTGAGAGAGGAGAGATTAGCCCTTCAATGACTATGCGTACTGACTTGAATACTTATGTTCAAGGTGCAGAAGAAGTGCGTGATTTATTTCTTTTGGCTGAAGGTGGGGTTAAAAGAAGGGCTGGTTCATCTTATGTTGGTACATTAAATGGAACACCTAATCTTTCTAACCGATTGGAAATGAGATTAGAGCCATTTATGTTTAGTGATGATGAAAGATACATCATGGCTTTCAGCAATGCACGATTAGAAATCTACAGGATTAATGCAAGTACAGGAGCATTATCAGCTTTAACAGCCTTAACAGCAGATACTTCAAGTGCATCTTTACCTTGGACAACAGCAAGATTAGAACGCTTGACAATTACCCAGAACGCAGATGTCATGTTTGTTGCTCATCCAGACTTTATGGTACGAAAGATAACAAGGACAAGTGCAACAGCTTTTGCAGTTTCAACATTTGCCTTTGATACAACAACAGCAGATGACGAGAAGTACCAGCCTTACTTTTCTTTCCAAGCAAGTGGTGTAACTCTGACACCACAGGCAACTAGTGGAACTGGTAAAACAATGACAACCTCGGCTGATTACTGGAACGCAAGTCATGTCGGTACAATTATACGATACGCTGGAAATGAAATATTAATAACTGGATACACAAGTGCAACAGTTGTAACTGGCACAATTAGAAAAACATTATCAGCAACAACAGCTACAACAAATTGGGATGAAGCCAGTTTCTCAGCATACAGGGGATATCCACAATCCATTACATTCCATGAAGACAGGCTATGGTTCGGTGGTACAACTAGCCAGCCAGATGCAATCTGGTCTTCTAAAACATCCGAATACTTTAACTTCGATGTTGGTAGTGCTGGGGATAGTGACAGCATACAGATGACAATTAATGTTGGTGAGTTTAATAATATACGTCATCTAACAGCCAATCGTGATTTACAAATTTTCACCAGTACATCCGAACTTTATATTCCTTCTTTTGCAGATAAGGGATTAACACCAACCAATGCACAGATAAGAAGACAAACGCCTTATGGTGCATCTTATGTTAAGCCATTAGCATTTGATGGAGCGACTATCTATGTACAGAAAACTGGCAAGTCAGTAAGGGAGTTTCTATTCAGCGACAAGGAATCAGCGTATGTATCAACACCACTATCATTAATATCATCACATCTTATAAGCAGTCCAACGCAAATGGCATCAGTAAAGGGAGCATTTGATAGACCAGAGCAGTATGCTTTTGTTGTTAATGATGATGGAACAATGGCTGTATTCCATTCAATTCGTAATGAAGAAAAAGCTGGCTGGGCTAAATGGTCAACGACAGGAAGGTATCATTCTGTCTGTGCAATAGACGACAGGGTGTTTGTTGCAACTGTAAGAGATTTGGGTTCTGGTACAAACAGCTATGTCCTTGAAGAATTAAAGACAACAGTAAGGCTGGACTGTTCATCAACTTATACAGCAACATCTTCTAATAATGGAATATTTACAACAACAACTCCATTTGCGAATAATGCATCATTGGCAGTTATAGAGGGAGATAACTATATTGGTACATTCACAATGGCAAGTAGTGTTGTCAATGTATCGGCTGTCAAGTTAATTAATTCAGCAGAGATAGGCTATAGCTTTACATCTTCATTGAAGAGTCTTCCTGTTGATGCACAAGTTCAAGGTGGTCCGTTAACTGGAGAACCAAGGGCAATTACAAGAGTTAATCTTGATTTATTGTCAACGCTGTCAGTTTCTGTTAATAGTCAACCATTAGTAATACAGGGTGTTACAGATACAGTAACAAGTAGTGAGATGGGATTTAATGCCTTTACAGGCAAAAAGGAGTTTAGATTGTTAGGATACAGCCGTGACCCAAGAGTTGAGATAACACAAACAGCACCATTGGATTTACAGATTAATGGTATGATAGTAGAGGTGGCTTTCTAATGTGTCTTGCTATGCCACAATTAATGATGCTATCAACTATGGCAACTGCCACATCTTCCATTATGGCTGGTAATGCACAGGCAAGAGCTTATGAAGCGAGTGCCAAAGGAAATATAAAGCAGTTACAAAAAGAAAAAGATATTTCTGAATTAGAAGCTGAACAAGCTGAACTTGAAAGATTGCAAACTTTGTCAGAAGCAACATCAGCAAATACAACTGCAATGGCTTTTATGGGAAGAGATATTACCGACCCTTCAGCAATGGCTTTAATGAAAAAGAATTATGATGCTACTCAAGAGGATATCAAACGTATTAAGCTACAAAAGAAATTAGTTAGTGATAAAATAGATATGCAGATACAGCAGACAGCAGAGGGTGCTGGTGCTAGGGCAACAGCATCAAAAGCATCTGGGTATTTTCAAGCAATTAATACAGGTGCAGAAGGTATTATACGAATAAAAGATGTAGAGTAATATGGCAATAAAAGTAATAAAACCAAGAGTATCTAATCAACCAGTAGGAATAGTTCAGCAAGATGATTTTTCTGCTGAAGCAAAAATATATGAAGATATGAGTAAAACAGCGATGGCTTGGGGTGCTTATGCATATAAACAAGAAGCTGAAAAAGCTCAGAAAGAAGGGAAAGAGTATGCAGATAATGTACCCTTAACTATCCTTGACCCAGAAGATGGGTTTATTAAAAAGGTAGATGCTCCAGAAGGATGGGGTAGAATTAGAACTCAAGCATTTGAAGACGCAATGAGGATTAATTATAAAAACTCTATCGACAACCAATTAAAAACTACCTTTACTCAAATGCAGATAGACCCAAGTAATGCTGACTTGACACCAAAAGATTTCTTGGAGCTTGGAACTAAAAGACTAAAAGCAATAGTAGATGCAACAGCACCAGAGTTTAAGGGATTTGTCCATAGTCAAGGCACAGCTTATCTAGGTGCTTCCCATACAAATGTTATGAGGAAACAAGCACAGGAGTCAGCTAATAAATTAAGATACCAAAATATAAAAACTTTTGGGGGAAGGGTTGCTCAAATAGCAGAGCTAACAAATATAGACTTCCCAACTTCAGTAGCAGAATTTAGAGCATTGCAAGAAGAAATACAATCTAGTGTTGGAACATTTGGTGGAATTACTCAAGCCCAAGCAGATTCTTTTGAACGAGATGGCAGAAAAGCACTTATCTTTAAATTGCTGTCAGATGAAATGCAAGGATTAAATAAAGACCAGATTTCTTATGGCATTAAAGAAAATTGGCTGGGAGTAAGAAGAAGGGATTTCAGTAGATTATCAGAAGCATCCAGAAAATTTTTTGAAGATAAAAACAATCAAGATTTGTTTATAGCTGGAGAAGATTACCCAGAAATAATGGCATATATTAACCAGCATATTTCATCAGAGCCGTCATTAGGTACGCCATCAAAGCCTGCAAAGTACGGCACACCAAAGATGAGAGATGACAACCAAGGTAAAATAGAGCAACTAATAGCAGAAGGCACTTCTGAAGAAGACTTATATATGAGTCCTGTTATGCAACAAATGCTTATAGCAACAGGAGAAATTAATCAAGGTCTTTATCAGCAGTATCAAGAGTACATAATGAATCCTAGTAACTTTGAACAGGGATGGAATCTTTATCAAATATATAATAATGCTACAACTCAAATAGTGGGTGATACAGTAGCAAATGTTGGACAAAGTGCATTTCCAAAAGAGTACACTCAATTTGTTAATAGCATTAAACCTTATATGGACATTGCTTTAAATTCTGGTGGTGATTTAAGAACACAGTATGAACAAGCTGTTACATGGTATAACCAAGGGGTAGAACAGAAAAAGGATTTCTTGCAGACATTTGCTGACATGGGCTGGTTTGAAGAAGATGACAATGTTACAGAAAATAATTTAATTAATAAAATAGAAGAAAAAATAGTAAACCCACCTTCAAGTTGGTGGTGGTCAGATAAATTAGCTGGCTTAAACGAATCAGAAGCAAGGAAGTATGCACATGAAACAATGCTTTATTTGCGAAATCAGTTTGTCCAGAATAATGAAATGGATATTGGTGACTCTATAAAAAAAATAACTAATACTTTAGATAGTAATTATGGACATGATAAGGGAATGTACAATGCTAGTGGCAGACCAGCATTTGATACTGGTAATAACATTCATCAAAGAACAGAGTTTACTTTAAGTCGAATGTTGCCAGCACAGTTGTATGAGAATGGCGAAACTAATTTCCAGAACTTGGCACAGGACATAGCCAATATGTATATGCCTAATTCATTTGTAGCTGAGTATGGTAAGAACTTATTTCTTTTAATAGACCCTCGTTCACAAAAAGATGAAGCAAGATATTTTTTAATGGGCAAAGATGAATTTGGAAATAACCAAGCAATCATAACACCAGAAGGTTATCCTTTGGCAATATCAACTAAATTTTTTACCCAGCATTTTTATGATGAGGGTAAGTTTAAAGAAATGCACGCTGACGCAAAGAAGAGATATTTTGAAGAAGAGAACAAAGATACATGGACAAAGATAGTTGATTGGTTTGCAGATGATGAAGAAGTCAATGCAGAGAATATTGATTTGCTTTCTATTGAATCAACCTCTCAGCAGATGGCAGAGTTTGAAAAGATGACATTATCTAAACCAGATTATATTCATAAAGTATGTATGAACACAGATAGTAATTCAGATATGTTCCAAGCAAGTCAAGCAATGAAAAGAAATAACCCAATTAATATTACTTTTAGAACTGATAATAAATTTGCTGGGAGTTTAGGTAAAGACCCAGATAGTGAATTTGAACAGTTTGATACACCAGCAAATGCGTACAAAGCTGGCATGATAATATTAAGAACATACCAGAGGGATGTCTTTAAGGGGAATATGAATGTAAGAGATTTAGTAGAAAGATGGGCTGGTAAAAGAGATGAGGGTAATTGGGATGGATATATTGAAACAATTTCAAAAGCGATTGGTGGAGATGAAAACACTTTAATTAATACCTCTGACCCAGAAATGATGTACGAAATTCTTGAAGCTATGACAATTCAAGAGATTGGATGGAGTACCTATTGTTCCCAAGGATGGAAAGATTGGGAAGAGGATATAAGAAGTGGGATTATGTCAGCACAATGAGTAGAGAACAGCTACTAGATTACTATAAAAATAATTATTACTTACAGCCATTTGCACCAGAAGGTAAAAATATTATGGCTGACGACCCTATTGGTTGGTGGGGAGAAGTTGGAACTGTTTTAAAATATCAGTATAGCCCTGTCTATAATTATCTTTCCACTATTGGCAAGTACGAAGAAGACCCAGAATTTCATCCAGAAGACCATATTAATTTTCTAACGGAAGACCCATCATATCTTATGAGTGCTGGTTCTATGGAAGAGTTAATGGATATGCGTAAAAATTTCACGCATCAGCAACAAATTAAACAGGATATGGAGCAAGTAAGATGGCACGCTGGATTAGCTGGTGGTATAGCAGACCCTTTGACTTGGATAATTCCAGCAGGAGTTTTTTTCAAGGGAGCTAAAACTGTATGGGGTGGTGTAAAAGCTGGGTTAATGTCTGGTGGAGCATATAGTGTAGCTTCTGAAACTATCCGTGCGCCATTTGACCCTACAAATACTGTAGCAGAAAGTGCTTTAAATATGGGTGCTATGACAGCTTTTGGTGGTGCTATTGGTGGAGCTATGAGGATACCAAGTGCTATTAGGAATTTAAAATCTGGGCAAGCTAAAGTTCATAAAGTAATTGAAGACCAGAAGAAAACTATTTTAACTCATAAAACACCAAGATTTAATATTCCAGATAATGAACTGGAAATTAATAATCAGACTGTTAATATACAACAAGGTTTGTCTATTCCAAAAATTAATAATATTAATATGTCGGCTGGGGTTGAAGAAGCTACAACAAGTAAAGGTATTTTAAGTTCAGTTGCATATAAAGATTATACTGATTTACAAGTAGAGAGTAATTGGAAAACAAGTATAACAAAGATTGACGCAAAGATTGCTGGTATTAACAGATTAAAAGCAGAAGAGAGTAAACTATCAAAAAAGTTATTTGCTTTTCAGCCTTTAGAGTACACAAAGATAGCAAAGATAAAGGCAAGAAGATTAGGATTACAGAATGAATTAAAGAATTTAAGACAGGATAGAAGAGCTTTAGAAGCAGAAATAAGAAGAAGACAATCTCCTTTTAAGAATAGACCTAAATATAAAAATTACTATTTACAGGAAAAAGTTAATCCAGATACAGGCAGAATAGAAAGAACTCTGTATATAGATTTAAAAAATATCAAAAAACAATTTGTTGAAAAGCCTTATTTAAAAATAAAAAACCTAATAGATTTACAAAAACATGAAATTGTTAATAGGTTTGGTAAAAAATACAATGTATCCGAAATTATATCCTCAACAGATATTAAGAAAACTCCTCTCTTTAAAGGCTATAAAGCTAGTCAAAACTGGGCTGGTCTTCATGTTTATAAAGAAAAAGGTAAAGGAGGTATTATTCTTATAGATAATAAAGAAGTCAGTAAATGGTATGATGGATTATATAAATTTACGAGAACAAAAAAAATATTAGATGGTATAATAAAGAAAACAAAAAAAGAAATGTCTGATGCTTCGTATGCTATAAATAGAGGTGTTGGAGAAAAGGCAGAGAAAGAATTTACAAATCTATCACATAGATTATTTTATTTAGAAAATTTTAAACAGTTTGATTCCAAAGCAGATTTCTTTGATTTTGTTTTATTGCATGAATTAAATCATGGAAAGTATAAAAGAAGACTTAATGAATCAATGGCATCCTATGAAAAAAGGATTGATAAACTTGCATTAAAAGATTTCAAAGAGTTTAAAAGTAAAGGAATAACTGGTGGGCAAAAGGTAGCAGAAACTAAAAAATCATTAGACGATATTTTTAAGACTGAAGATGATTGGGCAAGGTTTTCCTATAATAAAATAATAGATACAATATCAAATCCTAAAGAAAAGATGAAAGGATTTACCAGACCACAATATGAAGATTGGTTAAATAAAAGAGCATTAGATAAGCTAGACCGATTTAATATGCGACATGGACCAGCAAAGCAATATAATGTTTCAGAATTAGATGGGTCAAATAGAGTATGGGATTTGATGAACACACCTTTAAAGAGTGCTTTAAAGTTTGTAGCTAGTAATGGTGCAGAAGTTCCAGACCACATAAAAGGATACTTTGTTAGATTAGCAAAAGATGCTGGTCTTATTTTAAATCAAGATGTTGCTGGTCAATCGCAGTCTTCTGTGATGTTAAGTATTCAAAGCCATTGGGAAAAGTTTGGCGATGTAACCTATGCTTTACAAAACTTGCATTACCAACAGGCACAAGGTCTTTCAAAAATAAATCCAGATATTAAAACAAAAAGAAATATACTATTAGGATATAGAGGTGGCAAATCTTTCCAAGAGTTTTTAAATAAAGCAACTATTAATTATATTATGCGAGGTGCAGAACAAGTAAAGAAAAGCAAACCTAACCTTACTGGTGCTATAAAAGATATAAATTGGGATGGAACTGGTAAAGAAATATTTGGTGAAAATAATAAATTAACAGTATTTGAAAAGAAAGCATCAGATGAAATAGCAGATTTTTTTAAAGACTATGAGATGGAAGCAAATGAAGCTGGTTTATTTAGTATAGATAAGTCGATATCACAGACTGAGTTTTGGTTAAATACAATTCTTCCAGAAAGATTAGAGAGAGCAGAAAAGAGAAGGCTGAATCTTTTAATAGATTTAGAGAAGATGAAAAGGTGGAAGTCTTCAAAGAGTACAGATAACCTTATCCTACAAAAAACCAGGGACATTAAAGATATAGATGAGAGTATAGCTTCAACTAAAGCATCTATTGGTGGCAATAAGAAAAGATTAGAAATGTTAAGGGAAACAAAAGCTAAAAACTTTTCTCCTTTATACCCAGATAATTATTTCTCAAGAGTATTTGATAAAGTATATATTCAAAGGAATAGAGAACAATTCACAAGATTAATACAGGCATGGTTTAAAGAAAAGCCATATAGAATATTATTTGATAATGAAACTGGTATTGCAAGAAGAAAAAATTATTCATCTGACCCTACTAAAATAAGAGAAAGAGCAGAGAAATTTGTACGACAATTACTAGAGGAAGAAAGCATTGAAGATTTAGATGATGCATTAGTTCCTTTAAGTACAGGATTTTTAAACTCAAGAAATCTTGATGCACCGAATTATTGGCAATACAAAGACAGAAGTACGAATGAAACAATACGAATGATTGATTTTTTAATTACTGACCCATTAGAAGTAATGAAGAATTATGTCATTAGAGTTGCACCAAAGATAGAATTTAAGCGTGAGTTTAATGTACCAGTACATAAATTAGTTAATGAAATAGATGATGAACTAAGAATGGAAGGTTTTACACCAAAAGAATCTAGTAAGATTAAAGCAAGTTTTATGACTCTTTATGAAAGAATTTCTGGGCAACGTATTAAAAATCCTATGCGATGGGATAATGTTATGGCTAATAATATGCGTTGGCTTTCCCAAATTACTTATTTAGGTGGTGCTGGTCAATCTTCTTTAGCTGATATGCCTAATATGTATTTTCAATTTGGAGCTAGACCTTTTCAAGTTGCTTTGGAACATTTGGTTGACATTCCTACTATGCAGAAAGCTATCCATTTCAACAGGAATAGTGGAGAAGGACTTGTAGAAACATTAAAAGGAATGGTTAGCTATAGATTTGTTGATTCAATGATGATGAATCCAGCATCAAGGGGGTTTACAAAATTTAAAGAGCGAAGCCTTAATGCCTTTTATACTCTAAACTTTTTAAGACCTTTAACAATGTTCTTTAAAGAAATAGTTGGTCTATTTGGGCAAGATGATATTATTCGCCATTCTCTTAAATGGGATAGCCTAGATGATTTTAAAAAAATAGAGATGTCACGATACTTTGTTGGGGAAAAGGAAGCAAAATTATTAGCTAAAATGAACCACCAGACTAACTCTAATGGCTCAGTATACTATGCAAATATGGATAACTGGAAAGAATTTATTGGGAAGAATGGGATAACAGCAAATGATGTAGAAGAAGCAAGGAAGATAATGTCAAGAGCTATGGCATCAAGAATGAATACTGGTGTACTAACAGCAACTGCATCAGATAAATTTCAAATGATGGATGGCGTTATTTATGCTCCTTATAAAAGTTGGATGCGTAAACTAGGATGGAAACCAGATGAACTAGTTAGCACAAGAGGAAATATGGTTGTAAGACTAGAGAGTGGTTTAATGGCATTACCATTTCAATTCTGGAACTACGGATTAGCGGCTAGCCAAAAGATTTTAAATGCTGGATTTGACCCAACTCGACCAGTATCTAATAGGATTTTTGGTGCAACAATGATGATAGGCATAGGTTACATGATAGCTCGTTGGAGATTACCAGATAATATGTGGGATAAAATGTCAGCCGATGAAAGGTTAATGAGGGCAGTTCATTTATCTGGTGTTACAGGAATGTACTCTGATTATACTTTTATGGCAACAGCTATGTATCATGGGTTTACTGGTGCAGAAAGAGATAAGTCTATTGTTAAGCCTTTATATAATCCAAGCACATTTGATTCAATCATGGAACCATTTGGTGCAAGTATAGGAATGGTTGGAGATATAAGTAGAGGAACATATACAATGGCTACAGATAGTGTGCCACATGGATTAGCGAAGATGCCACTACCATTACAGTACATTCCTTTTTGGAGAGAAGATGTGCGACAAATGAAAATGTGGTTGCGAAATCAATAGAAAAAGAGTAAAAGGAAAATATTATGTCGATATATGTAGATGCAGAAACACCAAGAAGACAGTTTACTGTCACAAGTCCTACGACAGCGTTTTCATTTGACTTTAATTTTTTCCAAGATTCGGATATTAAAGTTTATGTAGACTCTACTCTAAAGAGTTTGACAACACACTACACTGTTACTGGTGAAGGGAATGATACAGCTTCAAACCATGGTGGTACAGTTACTTTTGGGTCAGCAGTAGATGATTGTACTGTTACAATTATTCGTGACATAACAATCCAGAGAACAACTGACTTCCCAGCAAGTGGTTCTTTTCAAGTTGACTCTCTTAATACCGAACTCGATACTATCACGGCTGTCCAGCAAGAACTTGAAGATGATATTGAACGTTCATTAAAGTTATCAGATGAGGATGCAACGGCAACTTTAACTCTTCCTCTCAAAGATGCACGAAAAGGTAGATACCTTGCATTTAACACAACAACTGGTAACGCAGAAGCTGGACCAACAACAACAGATGCTACTGCTATAGCAAGTGTTACTTCTGACATTGCATTACTTGCCGACATACAAGATGGAACAACAGCTACAAATGCAATTACAACAGTCGCTTCAAACAATTCAAACATAAGTACAGTCGCTGGAATATCTACAAATGTAACAACCATAGCTACTGGTACTACTGGTGGTAATTCTAATCTAACAAACTTAAATACAATCGCTACAGGTACTACAGGTGGCAATGCAAACTTAACTCAAATAAATGCAGTAGCTGGCAATGCAACCAATATTAACACTGTAGCTGGAGTGGCTTCTCATGTAACGACTGTTGCTGGTATAGCTTCTGACGTAACAGCAGTAGCTGGAGATGCAACAGATATTGGTGCTGTTGCTGGTAAAGCTACAGAAATTGGTTTGTTGGGAACTTCTGCTAATATAACAAATATGACTGCCTTAAATGGCACGAATGTTATTACACACATGGCTAATCTAAATGGCACAAATGTTATTACAAATATAAATAATCTTAATGGTACTAATGTATTAACTAATATAGCAAACTTAAATGGAACTAATGTTCTTACAAATATAGCAAACTTAAATGCATCTGGAGTTATTGCAAATATTGGTACAGTAGCTGGTAATACAACTAATATAAATACAGTTGCTGGAGATACTACTGAGATTAATGCAGTAGCTGGCAATGCTACTAATATTAATGCAGTTGCAAGTAATGCTACTAACATTAATACTGTAGCTGGAGATGCTACTGAAATTAATGCAGTGGCTGGTAATGCAACTAACATAAATGCAGTAGCTAGCAATGCTACAAATATAAATACAGTTGCTGGAGCAAATACAAATATTGGTACTGTTGCAACAAATATAAGTTCAATTAATGACTATGCAGATAAATATAGAATAGGCTCAAGTGACCCATCATCAAACAATGATGAAGGTGATATGTTTTATAACACCTCTAGCAATACTTTAAAGATATATAACGGTTCAGCTTGGGAAGCTGGTGTCACTGCTGGAAGTGGATTTGCTGCTTTATCTGGTGCAAACTTTACTGGTGCTGTAGATGTTAATGACACATTAACTGCCAATACAATAGCATTAGAC
>MDSZ01263295.1_pt1 | contig 13691 bp, 15 predicted proteins | sample 811201 | NCBI WGS metagenome assembly MDSZ01 (sample SAMN05326647, study PRJNA326480) | marine metagenome | isolation source: seawater | place: Indian Ocean: North | collected 2010
CTGTGCTTAAAGGGGCGGTGACGGAAGATCAAAACAAGAATATTAATGTTGCTGCTGCGGTCTTTGAGCGTGATCTAGATGGTTTTGAAATTGAGAAAGCTGCGAATGGTCAAAAGCGATTTGTTTTGGAATATCTGCCTGAATTTTCTAATCATAATATTATCGATTCTGTTGGTGAGATTACCGGACAAACAGCGACGTTGTTCTTATGGGATAAAGAGACGCAGGATTTTTGGCGTAAAACGACGAATATTATTAAGGATAACGGCGATAGAGCTGTGGGAACACCGCTAGGTAAGGGCGGGGCTGTATACCCATTTTTGACAAAAGGTGAAAACTTTGTTGGTGAAGCTGTTATTTTAGGTAAGCCGTATTTTACACGTTATGATCCTATTTTTGCAAAAGGCACAAATGACGTTGTAGGTATTCTCTATGTTGGTTTGTTGAAAGATGTGTTTCTGACTTCGAAGGCGGAAGTAACGCAGACAATCTTTATTACAGCTTTCGGTATTATGCTAATCGCGATTATTATATGTGTTTTTGTCCTTAAATTTGCATTGTCAAAACCGATTAATAGAGCAGCAAAGCAAATGCACCGCTTGGCTGATGGTGATATGGATGTAGAGATTGTCGGTGCTGATCGTGAGGATGAGCTTGGTGAAATGGCTAAAGCTTTGGAAGTTTTTAAAGCTAATGCAATTGAAGCTGAACGAAGAGAAGCGGAGCATAGCGCGGCTGAGCGACAGGCTGAGGGAGAGCGTGTCGCTATCGTGCAGGATATTTCTAATGAGTTCGAAAAGCAGATCGGTGATGTGTTGAAAACGATGAATTCTGCTTCCGGGCATTTGCACTCAACCGCGCATAAAATGCGAAATGTTGCTGATAGCACAATGCAGGCGAGTGGGGTTGTGTCATCAACGTCTGAGGTGGCTAGCTCTAATGTGAATAATGTGGCTTCTTCTATGGAGCAAATGTCAGCGTCTTCAAGTGAGATTAGCGCTCAGATGGGTAGTGTTAAGAACAAGTCTCGTGATATGGCTTCAAATGCCAATGTTGCGAATGATACTGTTCAGAATTTGAATACGCTTGTTGCGAATATTGGTGAGGTTGTGACAGCGATCTCTGATATTGCAGAACAGACGAATTTATTGGCCTTGAATGCTACGATTGAAGCAGCACGTGCTGGTGAGGCGGGTAAAGGCTTTGCTGTTGTTGCGGATGAGGTTAAGAAGCTAGCGAATGAGACTGCTAGTAAAACTGAGGAGGTTAATTCGCGCATTAGTGAAATTCAAAATGCAACGCAAGCTTCTGTGCGGGCGATGGAAAGTATCATGAATAATATTTCTGATATTGATCAATCTGTTACAGGTGTTTCGAGTGCTGTTGAAAAGCAAAATACGACAACAAGCGAAGTTGTGAGAAGTATTTCTGAGGCATCGCAAGGGGTGCAGCAGGTGTCTTCTATTATCCAGGATGTACAATCTAGTGCTGGTGATACAGGTAAATCTGCGGATGAAGTGCTTGATGCTTCTAAGGAAATGGCTCAGATTTGTGATAATTTACAAGGCGCGGTCGATGCTTTGCTTAAGAAGATGAGACACGAAACTAAAGCGGCTTAGTAAGTCGTTGAAATTAGTGCTTTTGTTATTTTTAATAACTTTTGTTAATTATTTTATAGCATAAATTCGTTTTTATCGTTGACATAATGGATTGTGTGTGGCACTAAGCGGCGCATGAGACATACGGATAATATATTAAGCGGTTTTTGGGGTAGTGCACGTAATGGGATTGCCTCTACTAAGAGTGAAAACGCTCTTAGCAACGAATACAATATTGAGGCTCTTCAGCAAGAAAAGCCCTCTGGCTATGATGAGCACTATGAAGAAGTTGAGGCTCGATATGGTAAGCCAGAGAGAACTACTTATTGGCCAGTCGTTGATGCTTTAAAGTGTAAGCTTTAAGTATATCTATAATTTTTACATAAAATTAACGTTAACCCCTTATAGTTGTTGCAAATATAAGGGGTTTTTTATTGCAGGTTAGTGCTTCAGAGCAGACGCATAATTCTTTTCCTATATTGCGGGTAATACCGGAATTAATGGGCGATCATTTTGATGGGCGCGTTGTTTTTATCTCTCTGTTTGATGTTGTTGAGGGCGATAAGCAAGAGATAAAAGCTGCGTATCACGAAAACCGTGGGGTTTTTAACGAAAGATTGAGAGATTATCTGGATGAGAATTATCCTGCCATGTCAGCGCGCATGGTTGATGAGATGATTGAGGAGATGATGGGGTCTCTTATTGAGGGGAAGCCCCAGAATTGGCGCTATGATCCAGATATTACTAGCCAGAAAAATGAAAATGCAATTGTTTTGATGCCTGATCCTGATTTGAAAAAAGAGGACTTGATAGCGGGTATTTGCGGCTTAGAGGCTTCTCTTTTTGTTGATGATGAAGGGCGCTCGACAGTTGCGGGTATTGACCAAGATTGGATTAATGCTGTGATTTTTCATGAGGTTGGACACTCCCCTGATAACACGAATGCTTCTGATCATTTACCATTTGAGGTGGGAAGCGATGATACTGCTTATAAAGTTTTAACGCTCTCATTTAATAATGCTTCAGGCGCTGCTGGCGGTATGCATTTAGGGCATGAAATCGCTGAGCAGATGGATGCCGCAAGAGCGATAGGCTCTTTGATGAATGCAAATATTGACCCAGATGAGATGAGGCACGATACAAGCGCTGCGGTGCATGTGCCGGGGCAGGCAGGGCATGCGCCTGTTGCTGCAAGCTGGAAGTTTAAGGAAGAGCTTATATTTTTAAAGAAAACATTATTTGAGGCGATCGCTCACGAGGTTCCAGATGACTCTTTGTCGTGGGGTGTCTTTACTGATCTTGTTGATGGTGATTTCGGTGAGGGTGTTGAATTAAAGGTCAGTGATAAGGATCAGGAGCTCTTAGAGGAAATTGCGGATGAGTTGTTTGATTATGAGGGGGATGCGTTATTACTTGAGGAACAGCTCTCGCCTGAAGGGCTAGAGAAATTCCATCAACTGCCAGGGTATATTAAAGTGTTCTATGAGGCAAAGTTTATGGATAAAGTTTGGGCTCATGGTGGTAAAGAGGCGCAAGCATCTCCGGATGGAACATATGCTGTTCTGCGTGAGCAATATTTGGAAGGTGCGTTTGATGAGCATCCAATTGCTAAGCAGTATGCGTATGAATACCTCAATGCTGTGCAGACTCTTATGCCGACAAAAGTTCCTGAAGGCTTAGATCCAAAAGAGCCATTTGAGCCACCTCATTTTGATGAGCAAGGTCAACATATTGCGATTGATCATAATGGGCAGGCATTTTCTCCAATTGGTAAAGTTCATTAAAGTTTATAAACTGTACTTGTGATTTTTAGGCTATGAGCTATTTTAGTTTGCAGTTTTTAAAATAGATAAGGGCAGAATAATGAAAACAAGAGCAGCAGTCGCTTATAAGGCAGGTGAACCTTTAGTTATAGAGGAGGTTGATTTACAAGGGCCGCAAGCGGGTGAGGTTCTTGTCGAGGTGATGGCGACAGGCGTATGTCATACGGATGCTTTTACATTATCTGGTGATGATCCTGAAGGCGCGTTTCCTGCGATCCTTGGTCATGAGGGCGCGGGGATAGTCCGTGAAGTTGGTGCGGGCGTAACGAGTGTTAAGCCTGGTGATCATGTTATTCCGCTTTATACACCAGAATGCCGCGAGTGTGATTACTGTCTTCATCCTAAAACGAATTTATGTCAGTCGATCCGCTCAACGCAGGGGCAGGGGCTTATGCCTGATGGGACGAGCCGCTTTTCAATCGATGGTACGCCTATCCTGCATTATATGGGCTGTTCGACCTTTTCAAACTTTACAGTTTTGCCAGAGATAGCGCTAGCGAAGGTTCGCGAAGATGCGCCGTTCGAGAAGATTTGCTATATCGGCTGCGGCGTTACAACGGGCGTGGGCGCAGTTGTCTTTGATGCGAAGGTTGAGCCAGGCTCGAATGTGGCTGTGTTTGGTTTGGGCGGGATTGGTTTGAACGTGATCCAAGGCGCAAAGATGGTTGGTGCGGATAAGATTATCGGTATCGATTTAAACCCTGATAAAGTTGAGATCGCCAAGAAATTTGGTATGACGCATTTTATCAATCCTAAAGAAACGCCGAATGTGATCGAGGCGATTGCTGATCTGACGAATGGCGGAGTGGATTATTCTTTCGAATGTATTGGTAATGTTGATGTCATGCGTCAAGCGCTTGAATGCTGTCACAAGGGCTGGGGTGAGAGTGTGATTATCGGTGTCGCTGGTGCAGGGCAAGAAATCTCAACGCGTCCGTTTCAACTGGTGACTGGCCGTGTATGGCGTGGCTCTGCTTTTGGTGGCGCACGCGGGCGCACGGATGTTCCGAAAATCGTAGATTGGTACATGGATGGCAAGATCAATATTGATGATCTCATCACACATGTAATGCCGCTGGATGATATTAATAAAGCGTTTGATTTGATGCATAAGGGTGAGTCTATTCGCTCTGTTATTAAATACTAGGAGGCGAGATGCTGACGAAAATTGAAGAGCATGTGTGTCATGGCGGTTCGCTTGTTATTTATGAACATGCGAGCGAGGCGCTGAATTGTGAGATGAAGTTCTCTGTGTTTTTGCCGCCGCAAGTCTCTAAAGGAAACTGTCCGGCAGTGATGTTTTTATCTGGCCTGACATGCACGCATGATAATTTTACAACCAAAGCTGGGGCTTATAAAAAGGCGGCAGAGCTTGGGTTGATCGTTATTGCGCCAGATACATCGCCTAGAGGGGATGACGTCGCTAATGATGAGGCCTATGATTTCGGGCAGGGGGCAGGTTTTTATATCAATGCGACCCAAGCGCCTTGGTCTAAGCATTTTCATATGGAGAGCTACATTGCCGATGAGCTGTTTGATCTTGTGAAGGGGCAGCTTCCTATTGCTGGTGAGCGATTGGGCATTATGGGGCATTCTATGGGCGGGCATGGAGCGCTCACGCTTTACTTTAAGTATCCGGAGAAATTTGCCAGCGTGTCGGCCTTTTCGCCGATTGTAGCACCTGCGGAAGTGCCTTGGGGGCGTAAAGCGTTTAAGGGCTATTTGGGCGCAGATGAGGCGGAGTGGATCAAGCATGATGCGTGTGCCTTGGTGCGTGAAGCTTATACAGAAGGTGCGCCTGAGATCTTGATTGATCAGGGCTTGGGCGATCAGTTCTTGAAAGAGCAGCTTCGTCCTGAAGAGTTTGAGCGTGCTTGTAAGGATGCGGGGCAGAAACTGAATTTACGCTTACATGAGGGCTATGATCATAGCTATTACTTTATTGCGAGCTTTATCGATGATCATTTGGAGCATCATGCTTCGTTGCTTTGATTCTTCTGTCTAAAGACTAATTTGGGATAAATATTCTTTGCGATGCGTATTGGGTGCGTTTAGCGCGCCGTCTTAAGTTTGCGATTAATCGAGATTTTTTGAAAAAGATAAAAGCCGGAAAAAGTGATTTTTGAGAAGTTTTTTTCCGGCTTTTCTTTGAGGCGGGGGTGTTGAGGAAGGTTTGTGTGTGTTTAAGCTGCGTTCTGCAGGTCTTCCTTAGACCACTTTGCAGGCTTAAAGGCATCATCTAGCGGTGTTTGCGCTATGTGATTTGTGTAGTTTGAGAGTACTTTTAAAGATGTGCCGAGAATAACTTCCAGGATATTCTGCTCTGTATATCCTGCATTGAGAAATGCTTCGACAGCTTGCTGTTCTGGCCATCCACGCGTTTTGTTCACCGTGATTGTGAACTGACGAAGTGCCTCAAGCTGTGGGTCGGCTAAAGCTGTGTTATTGCGCAATCCTTCGATGACATCCGCTTCTACGCCGCTCATTTTTGAAATTACGGAGTGCGCTGCCATGCAATATTCGCAGTCATTGAGCAGATTATTTGTCATCATGACAACTTGGCGCTCGGTTTGTGTGAGGCTGGTCTTGTCGAAAATTCCAGCAAGCGTTGTGTAGGCTTCAAGTAGGGCTGGGGATTCAGCCATTGTGCCTAATAGATTTGGTAAGAATCCATAGCTTTTTGTCATTTTGCTGATGATCGGTAGGGCTTCGATTGGGGCTGTGTCTTCGGTGTGTGTTACAAAATTAGCCATGATGTATCTCCTTTATCTATAGCTGGTTAAAGATTGGTTTGGTTTTGATCTTTTGGGGCTTGCTCTCCGCAGGGCATAGATTGGCAATGTGCTGCAAAGTCGTTGACGGCATTGATGTCTTGGCCTGATGCGCGTATGCGGCGTTCATACTCGCTACATAAATCTTTGAATTCTGGGTGGTTCATTTTCTTTCTCCCTTTCTTTTTGTTTATCTACTAGTAGGTAGATAAAGCGGTTGTGTTTAATGTCAATAGGCTGTTAAAGGCGTTGCTAAGACTTTGTACGAGGGCGCACTTAGCTAAGCCTTGTCAGTGTTTCCTCTAATATCTTTTTTAAATGTTTTGGGTCTTTTTTAGCGCGCGCAATGAGCATGCCGCCTTCTATGGTGGCGAGGTAAGATTGCGCACTTAATTTCGGGTTTAGCTCTTTATTGAACTCATTATGTTGCTGGCCGTCTTTGATTGTGTCAGCTATCCAGTTCTCGATGATGGAGAAGAATGCCGCAAGTTCTTTATCGGCGAGCTCTGGTAGGCCGTCTATGTCACTAGCGAGCATGCCGCAGAGGCAGAATTTGTCTTGTGAGACTGTTTCTACATGGATTTTATTGAAAGCTTTAAAGCGGTTGGTTGGGCTGGTGTGCTTTTCTGTGAGCACTGTAAGTTTTTCTATAAGGCGCTCATTAAAGCGCGCGGCCATCGTTTTGGCGAGATCTTGTTTTGTAGGGAAGTAGTAATGAATGCTAGAGGTTTTGATACCAACATCAGATTGGATGTCTTTATAGCTAAATGCATTAAAGCCACGTGTCTGTGTGTAAAACTCTGCGACATCGAGGATTTTGTGGGCGGTATCGTTTAGCGTTTGTGTGTTCATAACTATATCTTTTTATCTATCTATAAGTAGATAATATGTGATTCTAGGGTGAATGTCAAGATTTTATCTATCTATAGATAGGTGTGCGGGCAGCTGTGCGATATGATATGGCTTGAATAAAGTAAATGCCAGTGTAGCGTAAGGATTAGGCGATGCACCAGAAGCTAGTCGATACGCTTTCTAAAGTCGATGTTCAAAAGAAATTTGCGCCAGAGATCTTTAAGCGCGGCGTTCTAGCACATATTCTGCGAGTTCTTTCAGCATATCGGCGCGGCCTTCAAAGATTTTGAGGTGGCGATTTGCTTGTGCAACAAGCATATCTGCGCGCGCTTTTGCGGCTTCTTTACCCATTGTCGAAACGAATGTGGCTTTGCCGGCGTCTTCGTCTTTATTTGTGTCTTTACCTGTATCTTGCGGATCGGCTTCAACGTCTAAAATATCGTCAGTCACTTGGAAGGCTAGGCCGAGATCATGGGCATAGTTACATAGTGCTTTGCGTTGTGGCTCGCCTGCGCCGCCAAGGATCGCGCCTGCTTCACAAGCAAAAGCCATAAGCTTTCCAGTTTTCATGCGCTGTAGGCGAGAGACTTCGCCAACATCAAATTCTACATCATCACGCTCAGCGATGAGGTCGAGCATTTGACCGCCCACCATACCATGACCGCCTGAAGCTTTTGCAAGCGCGCTGATAAGGTGGCAGCGCACGCGTGGATCTTCATGTGTTTCCGGCTCAGCTAGGATTTCAAAAGCAAGCGTGAGAAGCGCATCGCCAGCTAAGATTGCTGTGGCTTCGTCATATTGTTTGTGAACAGTTGGCTGACCACGGCGAAGAGCTGCGTCATCCATTGCTGGTAAGTCATCGTGAATAAGTGAGTAGCAATGCACAAATTCTAGAGCTGCTGCAACACGGCGCGCGCGAGAAGAGGGCACGTTGAAAAGGAAGGCAGATTGCATCACAAGGAAAGGGCGAAGACGTTTACCGCCGCCGAGCGTACCATGGCGCATAGCGTCGTATAATTGGCTCTCAGCATCTTCACTCTCTGGGAGTAGGCGCTCAATCGTTAGATTTACTGCATCTGCGATTTCATCGAGAGCGGCTTGGAGTTTTGGGGATGCTGAACGTGGTGATGGCATTTTTTTTCCTAAATTGTCTTCTTACGTTGTTATTCGATTGCTCGTGTATATTTATACACTTCGCTCCTTATGCCTCATCTAGAGGCTGGGTTGATAATTGGCCGCTTTTATCAGCCGTGATTTTTTCAATTTTAGCTTGGGCTTCGCCGAGCTTTTTCTCGCAATGCTTTTTTAGCGCGATGCCGCGCTCATAGCTTTCGATAGATTTTTCTAAAGGGGCTTGTCCGCTCTCTAGTGAGCGCACGATGTTTTCTAGCTCGCCTAGAGATTCTTCAAATGACATTGTGTCGATATTTTTTAATGCTTCACTCATGAGGCTGGATTATACGTTAGCGATTTGCTTTATACAAGCGCGTTTAGCGTGGCTTTATACTTAATTTACTCTGCTTTATTGACCAAAGGTGACTTGGTCGGTGGCAACGCATTCTTGTTTGGTCGCGATGGGGTGTGTTTCGCCTTGGATAAAGGTTGTTGTGCAATCAGCTAACAAATTTGTATACATGCGTGCGCCTTCGCTGGCCGCTGGAAGTTTGAGTGATACCTGACTTCTCGCTTTAACATGTGCGATAGGGCGATCTTTTTCAATTTCTATATTTGTGATCTCTATATCTTGTGAATGGCAAGTTGCGCCTTGATCAAGAACCTTCTTGTAGTCGTTGATTAATTGCGTTTTGGTTGAATTATATTTGTTAGTTGAGGATTGATTACCAAGAATGGTCGTTACGGTTCCTTTTTCTATATAGCGATCATGATGATATTTCTCTAGGAGTTCTATTTGCCATTCTAGATATTCAGGGCCATCAACACATGGGATGTCTGTGTAAAGGGTTGTTAAATTCTCAGCCGTTAAGTCCATAGGCTTGCCGATGAAGTCAGGCTTTTTAAAGCTCGTTTTTTGGGGAGCATTTAAATTAATTTTAGGCAGGGATATTTGCGGCGCATTTACAGGTAGCTCTACGCCCAGATGTTGGCGTGCCATATAGAGCGCCACAAATAAAAATAATACAACTAAAATGATTTTAGCCATCTATCTGATCCCCTTAATATTTTGCATGTCTTACAAAGTTATTGTAAGGGGAAAAATCTTTAAAACTCAAGCCTATTATTTTATGGCGGCAGATAGCTGTTCAGCGTTTGGTACCGTAGGCGGAATTGCTGTCATGTCTGTGCTTGGATTTTCTATGCTCGTTTGTCCAATGCTAGAGGCCTTCAATTTGGCGGCATAACCGTTATTATCTATAAGCTCTGCATTATGATTGGCGGCGAATCTTTTTACAGCATCAAAAAGTGCTTGGCTAAGCTCTATTTTTTGATCGCGGTATGCTGGGTGAATTTCGATATCATCTAGGATGTATTTATGTTGCTCAATCGTTGATGGTCTAAAGCTTGCAGCGCCGATGAGCAGGCCGTCTTCATCACACATGAAATAATAGTGACGATTCATATCACGCCAGCTTGCCCTTATTTTTTTAAGCGGGCCTTGCTGTTCTTTGCGTGTTTTTTCATCAGACTTTATGATGTAGTGATTTTCAGGGTTTGTTTTGATTGTGTTTGCGAAAGTTGTGTAGTTACGCGCGAATTCAATACCTGCGAGAGGTTTGAATGTTGATGTCAGTGTCATTGATTTGTTTTTTAAAAACCGTTTTTTGTTATTGTCTCTATTACCGTGAGGGGGAACATAGCGCCCTCAGATAATATTTCAAGGGCTTTTTTCATAAAATTGAGGGTTGGGCCTTAAACCAACCCTAGCTTTTGCTCTAAGACGCCGACGAACATATGGCCGAGCGTGATGTGCATTTCTTGGATGCGGCCCGGGTCAGTATGTGGGACATGGAGTATGATGTCGCAAAGTGGCGGCATTTTTCCGCCTGTTTTGCCAGTGAAGCCTACGCATGTCATGCCCATGCGCTTTGCTTTTTTCAAGCCTTTGAGGATGTTTTCTGAATTGCCAGATGTGGAGAGGCCGATAGCGATATCGCCTTCATAACCCAAGGTTCTGATCTGGCGAGAGAAAATCTCGTCAAAGCCGAAATCGTTAGCGCAGGCGGTAATTGCACTTGCGTCCAAGGATAGTGATAGGGCTGCGATTGGTGAGCGTTCTTTTTTAAGCTTGATCGACATTTCAGCGACGATGTGCTGTGCGTCTGAGGCGGAGCCACCATTGCCGAACATGATGATTTTGTTGCCGCGCTTGATCGCTTCGACGGCTGTGTCGACGAGCTTATCAAAGGCTTCGAATTGTGTTTCGAACATTTCTTGTGCCACAGCAATATGGGTGTCGCGCGTTTCCTGCCAGTAGTTCAGGGCGCTGACTTCGTTTTTTGGCGTGTGGAATTCTGCTTTTTTTGATTTTAAATCCATGGTTTTTGCTTTTTTTAAATCTGTTCGCTTAACTGGTTTTTAAGCTGAGCGGGCTTTAAGCGCAAGTCTTTTATTGCCCTTAGCTTAATGCGTTAACTTATGGTGTAAGCGGTGTTGGCGCATTTGCGTCAGTTGTATCCATAGTTTGCGCGCTGGCTTTTTTATTGCGGATTTGTCTGCGGTTATAGGCTAGCTGATCAGGGCTAAGCTGAAAGCCGATAATGATTTTATAGCGGTTGCCACGGTCGCGATATTCAAGCGGGATGATTTGGCGCATATTCTCATAGTAGGTGTGACGATTTTCGCCGCGGTCATATGTCATTGAGGCTGCGAAGATTTCTTTTGCTAAGATGCGGCCATTATTTTCAGCTATCGCGATGAAGAATGGGTAAGAGTAGAATGGCTTGTCGTTTTCAGATGAACGACCGCGCGGGCCTAAAATCCCGTCAAATGTCATTTTGAGATCGACAGTTACAGAGCGCTCATCATAGTTACATGTTGTCTCAAGATTAGCGATTGCCGCGCGTGAGATGAGGTTTTCTTCTGACGGGTCGCTAGGGTTTGTGAACTCGCTGAGCATGGAGAGCTCGTGCATTTTATCAACGGCTGGGCAATGTCCGCTATAGGTGAGGTTGTCGGCACTATCCTCACCGCTCATAAGGGCTGGAAGCTGAAGGGAGTCGAAGTCTTCTAAAATGCCGTCCATAGTCTGGCATGCCGCTAAAGATAATATGCCGATGGCGATAACCAAATATCTTAAGGGTTTCATTTTTCCTCGAGCTTCTATATATGAGTAATGCATCAGAAGATAGCGGATATGCCCCGCAAAAGGCAAGGGTGTAAAAGAAGATGGACACAGCTAAATCAGCATTAACATTATTATTAGCAGCGCCGCGTGGCTTTTGTGCCGGTGTAGACCGCGCTATACAAATCGTTGAGCTGGCACTTGAAAAATATGGGGCGCCTGTTTATGTGCGTCACGAAATTGTGCATAACAAATTTGTGGTTGATTCTCTGCGTGATAAGGGCGCAGTTTTTGTTGAGGAACTTGAAGAAATTCCGCTAGAGCATTATGAATGCCCGGTTATTTTTTCTGCGCATGGTGTGGCTAAGGCAGTGCCTGAGGATGCTGAGGCGCGGAACATGTTTTATATCGATGCGACATGCCCTTTGGTGAGTAAGGTGCATCGTGAGGCGGAGCGTCATCATGCGCAAGGGCATCAGATCGTGCTTATTGGGCATAAAGGCCATCCGGAAGTTATTGGCACGATGGGGCAATTGCCTGTAGGGGCTGTGTTGCTTGTGGAAACGGTTGAAGATGTTGCGAGCCTAGAGGTTGATGATCCGGATAATCTAGCGTTTTGTACGCAGACAACTTTATCTGTTGATGATACGGCCAGTATTGTCGAGGCGCTTAATGCGCGTTTTCCGAATATAGTTGGGCCACATAAGGAAGATATTTGTTATGCGACGACAAACCGTCAGGCTGCGGTGAAGGCAATTGCAGAGGAAGCTGATGCGATGATTGTGCTGGGCGCGCCAAATAGCTCTAACTCTAATCGTTTGGTAGAGGTTGCGCGTTTGCATGGCTGTGAGCAGGCAATGTTAGTCCAGCGCGCTGGCGATATTGATTGGAACTGGTTTAAAGGCGTGCGTGTGCTTGGCATTACTGCAGGGGCTTCGGCGCCTGAAGTGTTGGTCGATGAGGTGATTGAAGCGGCTAGAGCGCGCTATGAGGTCAGCATCAAAGAAGTTGCGATCACTAAAGAAAATGTGAATTTCAAAGTGCCAAAGGTCTTAAGCGCTTAAGACTTTATTTTTTATATTAACTTCATCTTAAATATTCTTCTATAAGATTTTCTCACAAATGAGGAGTTCTATGGGGTACGAAGAAGACTATTTTGATAATTTAGAGAAATTTCTGGAAGTTATAGAGGATGGCTCTTTTACGTATGAGGAGATGGCGGCTGTCGGGATAGATCGTGAGATTTTCTCTCGAATGGCCCATGAGCATGGTTATACAAACACATTTATTTACAATACTGATGAGACGACAGTAAAAATGAGCTTTTCCCAAGAGGTGTGTGAGCGGGAAAGATATAAAAAATGGGGCTATACTTCGGTAGATAGTCCGGAGGATATTGAAGCTGCTACTTTGCAACAAGAAGTGAACGGGTTTGTTGAGGGCATAAAGTCTGGTGAACTGGAGAGTTTGCCCTTGTTAATGGATGATTTTACTGAAGAGCAAAAACAAGCATTAATTGATACTTATATAGAGAAAAATCAAGATTTGATTTCTATCATTAATATGAGCCTAGATGAGCGCGACAATGCGATGAATGATCTTGAAGATACTATGAATGAAATGACGGGTGGAAAATTTTCAGAATATATGGATGCGCATAGTCCTGGCGGCAAAAATGCAGATAATGTTGATTATTATGATGATTTGATTGCCTCTTATAAGCAAAACCCTGAATTTAAAGAGCTCTTTGACCATTATCATGATATCTTATATGCGGAAGATGGGCGAGGTCATGTTCAAGACTTTATTCGACAAATTCAAGAACACAGACCCAGTTTCTTTGAAGATATGGATATTAATACTGAGCCTAAAGTACCTTTAGTTTTGCAAACGCCAGGTTTGGGGTAATTCTTCAGTTGATCAACGTGAATTCATGACTTTCACTTTCTTGACGCTTTATTTTTGCCGCTCTTTTGGGTAAGTTCGCGGGCATGAAACTTAATAAGGATGAATTTAGGGCGCTCGCAAAAAAGAGCATTACTTTGATTGGCATGTCAGGGGTTGGCAAATCCTATCTATCGGAGTTGCTGCAAAAGCAAGGCTGGTACTGCCATTCTTGTGATTACCTTATTGGGACGCGCTATCTTGTAGAAGAGTTGGGCGCATTTGCTCAGGATATGAGCGCGGATGATATTTCTGCTTTATCTCGTTTTATCGGTCAATTGGGGAATGTCTCTAAAGGTGGCTTGGGTATGGATGAGTTTTGCCGTCGCCAAGATCTTTATAAAGAGGCAGAGGTGCGCTCATTGATTGAGGCTGAGCGTGTTATTGCTGGGCGTGATGAGAATGTGGTGATTGATAGCACAGGCTCTATTTGTGAGCTGGGGGCTGATGAGGAGCTCGAGGC
>MDSZ01032810.1_pt1 | contig 13688 bp, 14 predicted proteins | sample 811201 | NCBI WGS metagenome assembly MDSZ01 (sample SAMN05326647, study PRJNA326480) | marine metagenome | isolation source: seawater | place: Indian Ocean: North | collected 2010
ATTCATCCAGTTCACATTATTTTTTTTCCTAGTTTTTTCAATTTCATTTAAAAGTTTTAATTTTTTATTAATATTATTATTAGATTTGATATGCTTCTACTAAATCTATCTAAATGAGAACAAATGATATGGTCACCACCTAAATTCCCCTATTGTTGATATTGAATATTTGATAAAGGTTAGTAAATAAATTTATGTCTGTGTTAATTGAAAAAAAAAATCTTGACGCTTCTAATTCCTCAGGGGCACGAGCTGATTTTATGTACAGAAACATACTCGATCAAAAAAGGTACATACATATTTTAGGATACGTAAATCAAAAACATATTCTTGATTGTGCATGTGGTGTTGGATGGGGTTCTTTTCTGATGGCAAAAGCTGGTGCGAGACATGTAGTTGGTATTGATCTCTCAAGTGAAGCCTTATCAACTGCTAAAAAATATTATAACGATCTATCAATAGAATATATACATGACAATATTTATAATTATTCTAACAGTCATAAATTTGACGTAATTACATCTTTTGAAACCCTTGAACATTTAGAGGATCCATTAAAATTCCTTAAAAAAGTTTCTAGTTTAAGCCATGCAGAAACTATGTTTTTTTTATCAACACCAAATGGATTTTGTTTCAAGTATAAAACTGATTTTCCTTATAATCCTTATCATAAAAATGAATTTACAAAAGAAGAATTAATTAATTTATTTGATTTATCAGGATGGGCAGTAGATGAATACCTAGGTCAATATCCAATGGAGGAAGGATCTGAAAAAATTAATGAATATAGAAACTTTATTAAAAGTTTTTGGATAGAAAAAAAAAGATCAAAGACCTATGGATTAATTTATAAAATTTTTGGAAAAGTATATCGAAGGCTTATGGGCAAAAGAATAAAAGAACCAGCTCATTCAGATGACTGCTCTCCAAAAAAAATTATTTCAGGCTTTCAACCAGCATATCATTATTTTAAATTAAAATTAAAAAATAATGACTAAAAGGAATTTTTATTTTAAATGAAAAAAATATTAGTAACTGGCGCCAATGGATTTATTGGTACAAATCTTTTTAGTAAGTTACTTATCTTAACTGATAAATTCGAATTACATGCATTGTCAAGAAATAGCAATGGACCCTTAGACAAGTTAGGAAAAATTCATAAAGTTGATTTTATTGATAATAAAAAAGTAAAAGAAATTATTGATAATATTAAGCCCAATATTGTAATTCATCTTGCTTGTTCTAAATATAGAATTATGGAAGGAACCAATCTTTTAAGTGATTATTTTTTGAATTTAAACTTATCATTAAATATTATTGAATCTGTACGTAACTTACCTGAATTAGAAAAATTTATATTTTTTGGTAGTTGTGATGAATATGGCCCACAACCTGAACCTTATAACGAAACTCAGTCAGAGCACCCACTAACTTATTATGGATTATACAAACTTACTATAACGAAAAAACTAATTGGACTAAACCACGTTGAGAAATTTCCTTCAATAATAATTCGACCAAGTGTGGTCTATGGTCCAGGACAAGGCGAAGATATGTTTTTGCCTTCTTTAGCTAAGGCCATTATTAGTAAAAAATATTTTGATATGACTTTTGGAGATCAATATCGCGATTATATTTATATCGATGATCTAATTGAAGCTATAGTTTTATTAATTTATGATCGTGATCTTTCTGGTGAAGTTATAAACATTACTTATGGTAAATCATATCAATTAAATCAAATTGCAAAAAAACTCGCTAATTTAATAAAAAAAAATGGCGAATGTATGTTGAGGATGGGAAAAATTAATTATCGAAAATCTGAGATAATGGAATATTTTACTTCAAACCAAAAAGCTAAAAGAGTACTTAGTTGGAGTCCAAAAACAAATCTTGATATTGGTTTAAAAACATATGCACAATCGTTATTAATTTGAAAATAAAAAAGAAAATTCATTACCATTCTGATTGTCAATTCTTTGCTGGATGTGAAAATATGTTAGTAAACTTTTTTTCATCACAAGAGTTGAACGATAAATATGAATTATCATTCAGTTATAGATATACTTTAAATTATGAAAAGGGTTTAAGGAATAGAATTAAAAAAAAGATTAAATGTTTTCCATTAAATTTACCATATTTAAGTAGCTTTAAATTTATCCAATATTGTCAAAACAATTGGATGACGAAACCACTAATAATTATATTAAGGTTAATTACAAATTTACCTTTTTTAATTTATGAAATTTTAATTTTATTGAGAGTCTTCTCAAAAATTAAGCCAGAAATCATACATTTAAATAGTGGGGGATATCCACCCACAATGTCTGTAAAAGCAGCAATTATAGCTGCACATTTTTTTAAAGCGAAAAAGTTAATATTGGTAGTAAATAACTTAGCTGAGAATTACAATAGTTTATCCAGAGTCTTTGATATGCCTCTTGACAGGGTCATTGTAAAATATGTTGATATATTTGTCACCGGATCTAAAGCTGCTAAAAATAGACTTAAGAATGTATTGTCTTTAGATGAAAAAAAGATATTGAACATTCACAACGGAATAAGTTTAAGAAAATCTCAAGAAAATATTAAAGATACAAGAAAAAGACTAGGATTGACTAAAAAAAATATAAAAGTTTTTGGTATTGTTGGGTTACTTATTCCTAGAAAAGGACATATGGTCTTGATTAATTCTATTGAGCTACTAGTAAAAAATAATGTGGATAACTTTGTTGTGCTCATAGAAGGAGAGGGATATTTAAAAAAGAAATTAGAACAAGAAGTGATTTCAAAAGGTTTAAAAAAATATTGTATTTTTATAGGTCATGAAAATAATATTATTGATTTTATATCAGCAGTTGATTTTATTATTTTTCCTTCAATTGCGAATGAGGATTTTCCAAATGTGATATTAGAGGCTATGGGCTTAGGTAAAATTGTTATTGCAAGTAAATTGTCAGGAATTCCTGAACAAATCACTGATAGAAAAACAGGATTTTTATTTGACCCAGGTGATGAGAAAGCTTTAGCAAAATTGATGATAAAAGTGATTGCAGAAAAACATAATCATAGATTAATGGAACTTGAGTCTATCAATAAATTCAAATCTTTTTTTACTGATATTGTTTCAGTAAAAAAATACATAAGTCTTTATGAATTATGATATTAATAAATCCATAAAATGTTAAATAAATTTAAAGGAAAACGTATATTTATAACAGGCAATACTGGTTTCAAAGGCTCATGGTTATCTTATATACTTTCTTTAAATGGAGCTAATGTAATGGGTTATTCCTTGCCCCTTTCTAATGAAAATAAATCTCATTACAAAGAATTAAATCTTAATAACAAAATCACTCAAATAGAGGGTGATATTCGTGATAGAAATAAACTTATCTCAACTGTTGAAAATTTTGCACCAGACTATGTTTTTCATTTAGCTGCTCAAGCATTAGTAAGACTTTCGTATGATGATCCATACAATACATTTGAAACAAATGTTATGGGTTCTGTAAATGTATTAGACTCAGTATTAAATTCTAAAACTGTACAATCATTAGTTTATATTACTTCAGATAAATGCTACGAAAATAATGAATGGGTATGGGGTTATAGGGAAAATGATAAGTTAGGAGGTAGAGATCCTTATAGCGCTTCAAAAGCTGCTGCCGAAAATGTATTTTCGGCTTATTTAAAATCATTTATAAATAACTACCCCTCACTAGGTGCAGCCTCTACAAGAGCAGGAAATGTAATTGGCGGGGGTGATTGGTCTGCGGATAGAATTGTGCCTGACTGCATAAGATCAATAAATGAAAATTCTCCCATAACTCTGAGAAGTCCTCAAGCTACAAGGCCATGGCAACATGTACTTGAGCCTTTATCTGGCTATCTTCTATTAGCCCTAAAACTTCATGAAGATCCAAATAAATTTTCTGGATCATGGAATTTTGGTCCTTCGACAACCGAAACTGCTACTGTATATGAATTAGCCAATTCTGTAGTAAAACATTTTAATAAAGGGGATATAATTCAAAAACCGGACTCCCGTGAACTTCATGAAGCTGGTCTTCTACAATTAAATTGTGATAAAGCGCATCAAGAATTAAAATGGAAACAAAAATGGAATCTTAATAAAACTTTTAAATTTACAGCTGATTGGTATAAAAGAGTTCTATCTGGTGAAAATGTTGAAACAGTGACAAAAGAACAGATCAATCAATATTTTGGTGCGATAAATGATTGAAGGTATAAAAATAACCCCTCTAAAACAAATTTTTGATGAACGTGGAAAGGTTATGCACATGTTACGATGTGATTCCAGTCAATTCTCAAAATTTGGAGAAATATACTTTTCTTGTACTTATCCCAATGCTATTAAAGCATGGCACTTGCATAAAGAAATGACTCTCAATTACGCGGTAATCTTTGGATCAATTAAATTTGTTTTATATGATGATCGTGATGACAGTAAAACTCAGGGCGAATTACAAGAATTATTCATTTCTCCTGAAAATTATCAGTTAGTAACTGTTCCACCAGGTATATGGAATGGATTTAAAGGGATAGGAACAGAAACCTCAATTGTTGCTAACTGTTCCACTGAGCCGCATAGTCCAGAGGAAATAATAAGAAAAGAGTATAATGATCCTGCTATTCCATACGATTGGGAAATTGAATATAAATGATTTTTCAATTATTAGGATTTTGAGTATATGAAAGTTGTGATTTTAGCTGGTGGTTATGGAACTAGAATTTCTGAGTACACTGATCAAATCCCAAAGCCCATGATTAAAATTGGTGATAAACCAATTCTTTGGCACATTATGAACTTTTTTTCTTATTATGGACATAATGATTTCTATATTGCATTAGGATACAAGGCTCAAGTTGTTAAAGAATATTTTTTAAATTATCATACTTTAAATTCAGATTTTTCAATTGACCTAAAAGATGGAAGCATAATCCAGTTCCAAAAAAACAATTCTCCATGGAAAGTGACTTTGATCGATACAGGCCTAGACACTATGACAGGTGGAAGGGTTAAAAGAATGCAATCTTTTATTGGTGATGAACCATTTTTATTAACTTATGGAGATGGTTTATCAAATGTAAATTTAAATGAATTGGTAAATTTTCATAAGTCACATAAAAAAATGATTTCACTAACGGCGGTCAGGCCTACTGCTCGCTTCGGTGAGTTGGTTTTAAATGAAAATGATGTCACAGATTTTCAAGAAAAACCACAGCTACATAAAGGCTGGATAAATGGTGGTTTTTTTGTTGTAAATCCTGATTTATTTCATCTTATTGAAGATGATCATATAATGCTGGAACGTGAGCCATTAGAAAAAGCAGTTTCGATGGGCCAGCTTAAAGCTTTTAAACATGAGGGTTTTTGGCAGTGTATGGATACTAAACGAGATCATGAATTACTAGAAAGTTTATGGAAATCTGACAATTGCCCTTGGTATAAAATAGTAGAGTAAATTGAAAATTTTAATCACTGGAGGCCTTGGTTATCTTGGTGGAAGAATTGCAAATTATCTCACTCAGAATAATTATAAAGTTAAAGTAGCTTCTCGAAATTCTTTTAAGCCAAATAGTTTTTTAGAAAATATTTCAATGTATCAAATTGATTGGAATAATGAATCTAGTATCAATAAAGCTTGTGAGGATTGTAATGTTATTATACATGCGGCTGGAATGAATTCACATTCTTGTTATGCCAATCCTGATGAAGCCTTAAAATTTAATGGATTTACTACAGCTAAATTATTAAATAACGCTATATCATGTGGTGTATCTAATTTTATTTATTTCTCTACCGCACATGTTTACGCAGATAAACTCGTAGGCTTTTATGATGAAACAAGCCCTACGACTAACCAACATCCATATGCAACAAGTCATAAGTTTGGTGAAGAGGCTTTAATTGAAGCCTCTAAAACAGGAAAAATAAATGGTATAGTATTACGATTATCGAATGCTTTTGGTTCGCCTATAGATCCTAACTCTAATTGTTGGCCGTTGTTAGTTAACGATTTATGCAAACAGGCAGTTACATCAAATAAAATTAAACTACTCACATCAGGCACACAATATAGAAATTTCTTACCTATAATAGATCTTTGCAAAATTGTTACATTCTTTCTTACATATAAAAATCAAGATTATAATCTCTATAACCCTGTCTATAATGTAGGTTCTAAATTTTCAATGAGTGTTTATGATATGGCTTTAACTATTAGTCAATATTACGAAGAAATATATGGTCATAAATTAATAATTCAAAAGAAACCTATATCTTTATCAGAACAAAATTCTAATGATAAAGAACTAATCTATTCTATAGATAAATTGACTAAATTACTTGGTACATCTTTTTTCAGCTTTAAAGAAGAAATAAAAAATTTGTTTAATTTTTGTGAAAACCATTATTGATAATGAAAAAATCTAAGCTTAAAAAATTTATCCCATGGTGGTTGAGAATTTTATTTAAAATAATTTTAAAAAGGATTCCTTTGTTAAATGATTATAATTTTTGGCAAAAATATAGTTTATTTAGACATGGTTCTATGGATAATTGCGAGTATTCATATAATGTTTTTTTTAACCATCGAAAAAAATTAAATTCTAAATCTCTTAAAGGAAAATTAATATTAGAAGTAGGTCCAGGAGACGGTATTTCTACGGCCTTAATAGCGGCCTCATTTGGAGCCTCATCAATTTTAATTGATGCCGATAATTTTGCTAAAAAAGATATAAGTTATCTTGTTAAACTTAGCAACTTCTTAAAAAAAAAAGGTTTAAATTGCCCAGATGTATACATTTCAGATACTTTAGAGGAAGTTTTGTTCAAATGTAATTCAAGATATTTAACAAAGGGACTTGAGAGCTTTTATTCATTACAGGAAAATTCTGTAGATTTGATTTTTTCTCAAGCTGTTTTGGAACATGTTTATAAATCTGATTTTTTTTATTTGATTAGAGAATTTTATAGAATTTGTAAGTTAGATGGTATTTGTTCACATCAAGTAGATTTACGAGATCATTTAGGTGGGGGTTTGAATAATTTAAGATTTAGTGAAGATTTGTGGGAGTCAGAGTTTTTTAAAAAATCTGGATTTTATACGAATAGAATACAATTTGAGGAAATGATTGAAATCTTCAATAAAGTTGGCTTTTCATGCCATGATATCAAAATTAATAGATGGGAAAAACTACCATTGTCTAAAAATAAAATGTCATCTCAATTCAAAGATTTATCAATCAATAATCTTAATATTAAAAGTTTTGATGTAATCTTGAAAAAATAAATGAAAAATATACTTTTTATTATCCCAAATTATTCTTCTAATGTCACAGGATCTAGCAAAAGGGCTGAAAATTTATCAAGAAGTTTATCTAAAAAATATAAAGTAACAATTTTTTCTGCAGATTTAATGGTAACTTTACATAAGGGAAGAATACTAGAAAAAAAAAATATAAAAAATTATGAAAAAATATTTTTAATCTTAAGTTTTAAGTTTGATTATTGGTTTTGTGATCATATTAGATGGTCTATAATTCCAATACCTGGCTTGATTTTTACTTTACATGATATGAAAGAATGGACGAAGTATGGAAGAATCGGCTTTATAAAAAAAATTGCACTTTATTTCATTTCAAGAAAAGCAAAAATATTAATCACCGTCTCAGAAAATCAGAAAAAATTAATTAATAAATATTTGAAAGTAAACAGCTATGTATTCCAGAATGCCGTAACAGAAAAATGGCTAAAAAATAAATCTAATGAAAAAAATTTTAGAAAGGAAAAAAGTGAATATATATTATACGTTTCAAACTTTACTGAACATAAAGGCCATTTAGATTTAGTTAATAAAAATAGAAATCTTCTTAACTACAAAATACTTTTAGTGGGTACTGCGATTGATAACAAGGGATTAGCTATCATGAAATATTTAGATAAATTAAAAAATGTTAAAATTTACAGTAATATCTCTGAAAAAAGATTGAAGAAATTAATAAAAAACTCATCATTTTCAGTATTTCCATCAATGTATGAAGGTTATGGAATGCCTATTCTAGAAACAGTGGCATTACAAAAAAAAATATTAATCAATAATTGTTTAAAATTACAACATTTTAAAAAATGCTCATATATTAGAGAAGTCGATTTTAAAAAGGGTGTCTCTTTGAAAGATATTAAATGGGCTAAATCGCCAAATACAAACAAATTAAAACGTTCTGAAAGTATAAATACTTGGGACAACATCTCTGATAAGATATATGAACTTCTCCAAAATCAGATATATTCCTAGATAATCTCTAATCTTTAAAAGGTTAATATCAATGAGAAAAAAAAATAAAATTATTGTAATTATGACTGTTTATAATGGATATAATTATATTAAATTCTCAATAGATAGTTTAATCAGGCAATCATTTAGAGATTGGAAACTAATAATTATAGACAATGCATCTACAGATAAAACTTCAGAAGCCTTAAAAAATTTTTCTAAAGAAAACAGGATTATTAATGAAAGATTGACTGAAACAATTCCAAGAACAGAGGCTTTAAATTATGCTTTGAGTTTAGTTCCCAATGAGACAGATTATATTATGATTTTGGACAGTGATGATATAATCGAGTCAGATTGGTTGGAAAAAGCTTTAAAATTTCTTGATTACAGAAGTCATGTGGGGGTACTTGGAGGTTGGGTAAATGTAATTAATCAGGAGGGCAAAAAAATAAATACTATTCAAGCACCTATTTTTCCTCTTACAATAAATGAAACCTTTTCGTATACATTTCCTATAGCTCATTCTTCGACAATTTTTAGAAAAAATATTATCGATATGATTGATGGTCCTTACGATAAAAATATTTTAATTGGTCAAGATTGGGATTTATGTATAAAGCTAGCTCAAATTACTGATATATGCACTATCGGACATTTTTCAGTAAAATGGAGGCGATATGAAGGAAGTGTTACTGGTAAAACTGATAATTTCTTACAGAGTAGATTTGACAAATTAAACAATCTCAAAAATGGAGAAAAATGTATTAAGTCAGTTTTTTCATATTTTAAAAATAGAAACAGACAAGGAGTTGAAAATTTAGCTATTTCATTAATTTATATTAAGAAAAAAATGTATTCAAAATTTTTAATATTTTTTGTTATTTCAATTTTAAAAAGTCCATTTGCGATAATAATTAATAATAATTTTTATAAGTTATTTGGTTTTTCAAAGCCTTTCTATAAATCCAAATAATTATGAAAAAAAAAAGAATATTCATCATGATAACACATAGTTTAGGTGAATTAGATGTACTTTTTCCAATATTTTCAAAATTGTACAAAAAATTTCATATCGAAGTAGAATTAGTTTTTACGGTTAAATATATTTACAAAAAATTTATAGATAATGACTTTTATCAATATTTTACTGAAAAATATGGAATTAAATCGTCTCTACGTAATATTTATAAATATAAAAAATTATCTGAATTATCTTTATTAAATAAAATTATTGCATCAATCAAAAATATCGGTGCATTTGCTATCATTTTTTTTAGAGGAATTTTGTTTATAAAAAATTTTCTTACTTATAATTATTTTATGCACGAGTACACTAATCAACTGACATCGACATGGAGTTTATATTTATTTTTAAATTTTTTTAAAAAAAGTAAAAAGATTTTTGTATATATTCATGGTCACGCAATTCAGTATGATACCCCCCCTGCAGGCAATATAAAGACTAATTATGCAGATAAAGTAAAAGCCTTAGTTTTTCATAAGCACTCTGAATTATACTGGAATAAAAGAGGTTTTATAAATCAACATATTATTGGATATCCAAAATTTTATCCAGAATGGATTGAGTTAGTTAAAAACTACTCAAGTAAAAAAGTAATAAAAAAGAAATTTGTACTTATATACACAAGAGATATTCATCCATTTTATATGGATAAAGACAAATATATAGAGTTATTGACTTCATCTTGTAAACTTATTAATTCAAAATTTAAAAACCTTAATATTATAATTAAGCCGCATCCTAGAGAAAATAATAATTTTATAAATAAAACATTACATAGTGAGAATATTAATAATTTCATCATAAGCAATGATACTAGTTTGGTCTTTTCAAGTTCATGTATATTGGCAATTTCATTTTGGACATCAGCAATTTTAGACGCCATTTGCAGTAAAACGCCTGCAATTGAGTATTACATTGAGGCAGAAAAATTCAGAGAGGTCGAGCCTAGAGGTTCTCTCTATAAGGATATAGGAATTATTTCAGTAAATAACAAGAATGATTTAGAATACTATATTTCAAATCTTGATGAAGTAACAAAAAATAATAATTTTGTATTAGAAAAAATTCGAAAATCAGGAGATGTTAATTTTTTATAATTTATTTTCTGAAAAAATAATTGGATTTCTTTTGAGAGACTTAACAATACTAAGTTTTTGTATAAAGTTGTCATAGGAGAGTCTAAAAGTCCTGTTGTTAGAAAGTTGCAGAACGATGAAAAACCTCCTGCTAACTTTATAGAAGGTAAAAAAGAAAAAGTATTTATTCACATTTAATATGATAGTCTAGATTATATAAATATTTTATTTTGGAGTAATAAGTCGATAATGATTGTTGCCATAATCATAGGAAGAAAAGGGAGCAAAGGTTTTCCTGGAAAAAATATACATAAAGTTTTTAATAAACCACTAGCACAATATACGATAGATACAGCGCTTAAAACAAAAGAAATTGATAGTGTCTTTTTATCAACTGATGATGATAATCTGATTGAATTAGGAAAAAGAAAAAAAATTAATATTATTAAGAGGCCAAAATACTTAGCCTCTAATAAAGCATTAGGTGAAGATGCTTTTGTTCACGCATACAGAACTATCAAGCAAAAAGAAAAAAAGAATATTTCACTTTTCGTTTTACTAATGTGTAATTCTCCTACGATTTCTTGTAATATAATTTCAGAGGGAATAAAAGTTCTTGAAAAAAATAATCAAATAGATTCAGCTGTAACAGTTTCAAGGTACAATATGTATTCTCCATTAAGAGCTAGAAAAATAAATAGTAAAGGTTTATTAGATCCATATGTACCATTTAAGGTTTTTGGAGATGAGAATAAATTAAATTGTGACCGTGATTCTCAAGGTGATGTTTGGTTTGCTGATATGGGTTGTTCAATTGTAAGAGAGTCATGTTTAAAAAATATTGATCTTGGATTATTACCGCAAAAATGGATGGGAAGAAGAATATATCCTCTTAAACAAGAAGCGGGATTAGACATTGATTATGAATGGCAATTACCTCAAATTAAATGGTGGCTGAAAGCCAATAGAAAATGAAAATTAAAAAGATTTTAACAATGAAAATCATTACTTTAAAAATCTAAATACATATATGCTAAGAATATCTGAAAAAATTAATCATAAAAATAAAATAAATATAGATCAAGGATTGAAGCTAACTATTGATAGTAAAGTAATAAGCCAATAAATCTTTACGATGAAAACCTAGTTATTTTAATTTACTAAATTTAATATGAGAATTTTATTAATTATCGGTGATCAACCAAGACACTATTACTTAGCGAATAAAATTTGTAGGAAATTTAATAATGTATGTATTGTTGTGGAAAAAAGAAATTCACTAAAATATAAGCTAAAAAAAAATTATAGCTCACTTGATAAAGTTAATTTTAATCAACATTTTAATGATAGAGATAAATTAGAAAAAAAATATTTTACTGGTGAAGGTATTAAATTTTCAAATAAAATATATAAATTCAAAAATATTAATATAGAGATGCAAAAATTTGTAAGTATCTTTAATGAATTTAAACCTCAAATACTTATAACTTTTGGTTGTGGAATAATAAAAGAACCTATTCTCTCAAAAATACCAAAGTACTCCCTGAATTTTCATACAGGTTTATTACCATATTTTAAAGGGACAGCTGGTAATTTTTGGCCTTTTTATTTTCTTAAGCCAAATTATGTTGGCATAACTATTCATAAAATTGAAAGAAAACTAGATTCTGGCCCAATTATGCACCAAAGTATTCCAAGATTAGATCCAAGTGATGGGATCCATGATGTTGCGTGTAAGGCAATCTGTAAAGGTGTAGATGATCTAGTCAGTATTCTTTTAAATATATCAAATGGAAAAAAACCAATTTTTGTACGACAACGTTCAATTGGAAAATTATTTTCTGATAAGGATTTTAGTCCCCAGCACTTAAGATTGATTTATAATTTATTTAAAAATAAAGTTGTTAAGTATTTTTTGAATAATCAATTGCAAAAAGACCGACCTCAAACTATAAGAATAAACTATGAAAAAAATTAATATTGCGGTAGTTGGCTGTGGCAGAATAGCGGGTCATCATTGCAGAGCAATTAAATCAAATGATAATTTTAATTTAGTTGCAGTTTGTGATTTAGATAAATCAAAGAGTGACGTTTATTCAAAAGAATTTGATGCATTATCCTATGATAACTACGAAAAAATGCTCTCGAAAAATAAAGATATAGATATTGTAACCATATCAACGCCATCAGGTATGCATTATGAACATTCATGCGAAATAATTAAAAACTATCAAAAAAATATAATAGTCGAAAAGCCAACTTTTATGACACCATCTCAAATTCGAAATGCTTTTGATCTCGCAAATAAAAATAATGTAACAATTTTCCCAGTTTTTCAAAATAGATATAATATTGCTGTTCAAAGAGTTAAAAAATCTATTGAAACAGGAGAACTTGGGGATGTTAGGCTTGTTAATGTAAGAGTTAGATGGTGTAGACCTCAACGTTACTATGATATGTCAGACTGGCGAGGAACATTTTCCCACGATGGCGGAGCTTTGACAAACCAAGGAATACACCATGTTGACTTGATAAGATATCTTGGTGGTGAAGTGAAAGAAGTAAATTGTACAATGGGAACAATTGGAGTTCAAAATGTAGAGATTGAAGACACTGCAGTTGCTACATTCAAATTTTGTAATGGAATTCTTGGCTCTTTAGAAGTTACAACAGCTGCTAGGCCAGATGACTTTGAAGCATCTATATCGATAGTTGGATCAAAGGGTCTAGCCCAAATTGGAGGTATAGCAGTAAATATGCTTGAAATTTTCACACCAAATATAGAGGAAATTGAGAAAAATAGTGATGACTTTAGTGATCTACCTGACAGAGGAAAGGTTTATGGTCGGGGCCATATGTCAATGTATTCTGATATTTCTAATCATATACTTCAAAATATCAATTATCCAATAACAAGAAAGGAATGTCTTGAGTCAATTAAATTGCTCCATGCATTTTATCTTTCTGATGAAAAAAAAAGTTGGGTAACAATTGATGATCAAACTGAATCATCAAGACTTGGTAGAGAAGATGACAATATCTCAAATCTTTATAGAAACATAAGAAAATAAATTTTACATAATATTTTTTGAAGAAAAAAACCACACTTAAAATGATGAAAAAAAAAAATAAGTTAGCTATTTATGGTGGATCACCAGCGATTAATAAAAAATTACCAAATAGATTTCTTTATACAAATTCTGAAAAAAAAATCGTAATTAAATTAATTAATGAATCGATTAAAAGTGGCATTCCTTTTAGATATTCAGAATATTATGAGAG
>MDSZ01159632.1_pt1 | contig 13688 bp, 15 predicted proteins | sample 811201 | NCBI WGS metagenome assembly MDSZ01 (sample SAMN05326647, study PRJNA326480) | marine metagenome | isolation source: seawater | place: Indian Ocean: North | collected 2010
AATAGTAGGCTTAAAATTGAATTTCAAGAGAATCCAAAAATAAATAAGGATAATTTATTAAACTTTATTAATAATCATAAAAATCGTGTATCATTCACTAAAGATAGCATCTTTACTTATAAGGAAGAATCAATAGATCTGAAAAGTAAAATGGAAATAATACATAAAACATTAAGAAGCTTATGCTAAAAATTAGTAAAAAAATAATTATAATATTGACCTCATTATTCGTATTATCTTATACACACAGTAATGATTCTTTAGTTTTTAATAAAAGCTATCATATAAAACTAATCTCTATATCTCATGATAATAGTATAGAGGCTGATAAAGAATATAGCTCTGAACCTATACTTTTAAAAAAATCTAATACTATCTCTATTCCTAAGAATAATTGTAAAATTAGTTATGAAATACAATGCGAAGATTATGACTTACACTATAAATTAGAAACCTTTGATATTCAGAAAAATACTATTCAGGACAGCTCTGAAATAAGGCTAATTGATCATAAGGAGTGGATTCAAGAGGATAACATAGAGCCTAATGTTATCTTTAGAGGTGGCTATGATTTTAGTAATGATATTTTTGATGATAAAATTGAAGTTGATAATTTAGATATACTTACAAGTGGGAAAATATATGAATTTGAGGGTACATTAACTTTTACTAAAAATGATGTTTTTTTTATAGAGATAGATATGATACAAAGAAAGAAATTCTACGACAGAAATAATAGTACTAATAAATTACAAGCAAAGAAAATATATATAAATCAACAAATAGTTTTAAACAAGTCATATTATATTGATAGAGAATCTATAGGTTTTATTTTAAAAGTGAGCGATATAAAGGAATAAGGGTTTATTTTTCAGTTATTATTGACCTTGTTGGGTATGCAATCTCAGCTGAATGATTTTCAATAATTTTATTTATCTGAAGCAATATATCTTCCTTGATATAGTGAAAATCTTCCCATCCTACGGAGTTTGTGTAAGCTCTTACAAAAAAATCTACCGAGCTATCATTAAAAGCATTAAATGAAACTAAAATTGTTTGTGAATTATCTATGTCTTTGTGATTTTCAAGCATTAACTTTACTTCATTAGTAATAATTCCAATTTTAGTTAAGTCCTTATATCGTAAACCAATAGTTTCATGAATTCTTCTGTGAGACATTCTTGATGGATTTTCTACAATAGCATTCATAAAAATAGAATTTGGAATATATACTAGGTTCCTTCTAAAATTACGAATTCTTGTTTGTCTCCAACCTATTTTCTCAACAACACCTTCTATCTCTCTATCAGGTGATCTAATCCAATCACCTATTTTAAAAGGTCTATCTAAATGTATAACTAACCCTCCAAAGAAATTAGCAAGCATGTCTTTTGCAGCAAAACCTACTGCTATACCCCCTATCCCTCCAAAGGCTAAAACTCCAGTAATGCTAAAGCCAAATGTTTGAAGAATAATTAAGCCTGACGTGATAAATATAGAAAGCCTAGCAATTTTTGATATTGCATCATAGGTCGAATGATCTATTTCTCTATCTAAAATTTCATTATTTCTAATTATTGCAACTTGTAAATTTCTAGTTAATGATAATAAAAATAGTGCAATTGTAATAATAATACCTGACTGCTCGATATTAGATATAAATTTTCCACTAAAGAAACCTGTATTTTGATTTAATAAAATTTCAATATTAAAAATTTTTATCGTAATAACTGCACCATAGAACCATACAAAAAAGGTGATTGGCCGATATATAGAGCCTATAATAGCATCATCCCAAATATTCTTAGTTTTATCTGTCTGTTTTTTTATAGTAGTAAGTAAAAATTTCGTAGATAGGTTAATAGTCAAAATCACTATTAATACAAGTAATACTTTTAAATACCAGCCTGAGTCTGTGCCTACTAAATCAAAAATAATATTTAAATTCATTTATAATTTTATCTCTAATTGTAAATTTTCGTGTAAATGTTGCGCTCTAGATATAATTTCTCTTCTTAAAGTACTATTGCTAAAATCATCATAAGATATTTGCTTTGTTCTCATATTATTTAGTTTAGTATGAATTTCCTGATTATCATTTATTATAACGTTATCTAATACTTTAACAACAGAATCCTGATTATTACATATGAAAAGGCAATCACAACCTGCAGAAATTGTATGCTCAACTCTATCCTCCATTGAACCAAAATCATCAAGAGCCTTCATTGATAAATCATCAGAATATATAATTCCATTGTATCTAAGTTCATTTCTTAGCTTGTATATCCATATTTTTGACAAGCTGGCTGGCAAATTATCAATTTTCTTATATTGAACATGAGATAACATAACTCCGTTTAGTCCTTTTTCAATGCAATATATATAAGGATCAAGGTCATTACTAAAAATTGTTTTATATTCTCTATTATCAATTGGAAGCTCATAATGTGAATCAGCGATTGCATAACCATGTCCCGGATAATGTTTGCCTATTGAAGAAATATTATTTTCTTTTGCACCAAGTATGTATTCATGTGCAAGCTGGGAAACAATAGCAGGGTTTGCGCTATAACACCTATCTGAAACTACTTTGCTTTTTTTATAATCAATATCTAGAACTGGGCATGTGTTAATATCAATATTGAAAAAACTTAACTCATGTCCTATCAACCAGCCTATTGAACGTGCTAATTCCTTTGCTAAAAGATTATCATTTTCATAGATTTTTCCAATATTACTAACAGAAGGAATTTTTAAAATATTTGATTTAATTCTTTGTACACTTCCGCCCTCTTGGTCTATGTATATAAGCAATGACGGTGACCGTATTTTTTTTATTGAGTTTATTAAATTCTTAAGCTGTTCATTTGATTCAAAGTTTTTTGAAAAGATAATTACTCCACCTATATATGGATGGCTTAAAATTTCAGCCTCCTCAGCACTGAGTTCAACTCCATTTACGTCTATTATTAGTCTTCCAAGTTTCATATATACAGTGTAGTTTTTTTTAGGTATTATAAATAATAAATATATATTATATCACCCAATGAAAGGTATATCTTCAAAAGAGATGTTAGAAAAAGCTAATTCTGAGGTAGAAGGAATTAGTGTTCACGATGTAAATAAATTAATTTCAGATAAATCATACCAAGTCGTTGATATAAGAGATAAAGATGAGCTTATGGCATTTGGAACAGTCCCAGGTGCAAAACACGCTTCAAGGGGTAAAATAGAATTTTTTGCAGATCCTGAACATGAATATCACAAAGATTTCTTTAAGAAAGAAAATAATATTATATTGTATTGTCAGACTGCTGGCAGGTCGGCCCTTGCCGCTTATACTCTTAAAACTATGGGATATGAAAAAGTATTTCATATGCAGGGTGGCTTTAGGAAATGGATGAAAGAAATAGGGACAGTAGAAGATTTCGACGATGAATCTTAGCGCTGTCTTATATTCTATCTCTTAATCTTTATCATCTTTTGAATCAGCAATTTTATCTATTTGTTCGCTAATAGAGTCAATGCTTTTGCTTATTGAGAATAGAATAAGCATTATAACTATACATACAATTGCGATAATCCAGCTCATATAATTTACCTATATAATGTAATCTCCACTTCTATTTTACGAAGTATTAAAGCCTTTTTCAATTTAATCTGGCGGAGAGAGAGGGATTCGAACCCCCGGAACCTTTCGGCTCAACGGTTTTCAAGACCGCCGCATTCGACCACTCTGCCATCTCTCCGATAAAGAACAAAGATATATCTTTATATATAATGTGTCCACAAAATAATTGATATATAAATAAATACATCTGTTTACAATATTACAATAAAGAGATATTGTTATAAATAAAGAACGGGGGGTTAAAATGCCAAAATTTATAATAGAAAGAGAAATCCCTAATGCTGGTGATTTAACGTCATCTGATTTGCAAGGGATATCTCAAAAATCTTGCTCTGTATTAAAAAATTTAGGGCCTGAAATACAATGGGTTGAGAGTTATGTAACACAAGACAAGGTTTATTGTGTATATATTTCTCCAAGCGAAGAATTAATTAAACAACATGCAGCTGATGGTGGTTTTCCTGCAAATAAAGTAAGCCCAGTTAAGAGGATGATAGATCCGACAACTTCAGAGTAATTATTTTTCTGATTCTATTATTGAATTAATAAATTTAATAAATTCTGCGTCATCCCATTCTCTTTTTCCAAGAGCATAGTATATTGCTATACCTTCCTGATTTACTAAGAATGTTGTTGGAATTGCTTCAACCATCCAGTTTGAGAGAGTAATATCTTCATCAATAACATTAGTGAAACTTACTTTATTTTTTTTTAAAAATTTGTTTACTATATCTGGATTCTGACCTACATGAACACCAATAACGCTAAATTTATTCATATTATTTACTTTTTTCTCTAATCTATCTAACGATGGAAGTTCCTTTACGCATGGTTTACACCAAGTAGCCCAAAAATTTACTAAAACATATTTTCCATAAAAAGCTGACATATCGACTAGATTTCCTTGAGTATCAGGAAGCATAAACTGTGCGTTAAATGGATTTTCTACAGGACTCATAAAAGTGGTTTTAGGTTCATTAGAGCATGAAACTAAAAGAATAAGTGCTGAGATTATAAATATTTTATCTTTTGTCATTAATCAAATCCCATATTTTTTTCATTAGCCCAATGTGGATCATCTTTAGATATTTCTCCTATTGGCGTAGATAAAGCATCTGAAACTAGCTCCTCAATATTTCCTCCAACCAATGAATTTAAAAAAGCTTCTAAATTATTAATTTCTTCCTCTGTCAAATTAAGCTTTGTTATAAATGGGCTTAATAATTCATTATTAATTCCACCCTTATTATAAAATCTAATTACTTCATCTAAAGTACCGAACATACCATTATGCATATATGGCGCTGTTAATGAAACATTTCTTAAGGTTGGCGTTCTGAATAACCATCTGTGTTTTGGGTTTTCAGTAACTCTATATAGCCCAAGATCATTAGGCAATAATTGTTGAGTAACACTTTTAATTATATCTTCATCTACATCAACATAAATACCAGGCGCTAGCTGAACTTTTTTCTTTCCGCTATTAGCACCTTCTATTAATTTTTCACCCATAGATGATAAATACCCAACTCCAGTATTATGAAACTTATTATCAAAGAAGAGTGCATATTCCTGGTTTATTGTATGACACACCGAGCATTTCGCTTTTCCAACAAATAAGTTAAAACCATTTTTAACTTTTTCAGAAACCGCACTCTCATCCTTTCCGTAATACCATCTATCAAAATTAGAATTTCCAGATAAAAGTGATCTCTCATAACTAGCAACAACTATTCCAACAGTTTCTACTGTTATCCCTTTGTTTGGAAAAATTTCTTTAAATAGTTCTTCATATCCTGGAATTAACTTAATTTTCTTTATTGTAAAACCTAATGACGGCATAGCCATCTCTGAGTGAGACAATATTGGTTGCCACATTTGGCTTTCAAGTGAAAACTCTCTTCCATCGTGAAATAAAAATTTTTGATAAGCAACATTAAGTATTGTTGGTGCATTTCTTAAATTTGACCTTCCTTCCAGGCCAACAGCTGTTTGCATTTCGTTGCTTGTGAATCCTTGCTCTGGTATATGACACATTGCACATGAAAAAGTATTATTTAAAGATAATCTTCTATCAAAGAATATTTTTTTTCCTAAGTTTATTTTTTTCCTTAATCTATCATTACTTTCTTCTATATCTATAATTGGCAAGCCTAAATGTTTAGCCTTTATGTTTTTCACTAGGTCTGTTTTAACCCCTTTTCTACTAGCATAGCTAGATGATGATGTCTCATAATTTTTATTTTCGTACCCAGTTTTATTGTCCCCAGGCCCTAAAATGGATTTATCTTTTTCTGTTGAAAAAGCTTGGCTTGTTATTATAAAGCCTATAGTTAAATAAATTAGATATTTACTATTACTTATCATGCTACTTCCCTTCAATAAGAAGTGTTTTGATATCATTTATAAGCAAATCTGGATGAAGAAAAGAAACACTATATATATTTCTTATAACTTTATTTTTATCAATCAGAAAAACTCTTAGTATATGAGCGTCAACACCTTGATATTCTCCACTTTCACTATATTTCCTAATTACTGGTTGCTGATATTTTTTCATTATTGGATTTAGTTCCCTATATGACTTAGTTGTTAAAAATCTCCAATCTATGTTCTCAGACAATAAATCTTTTCCATATAATTTCATTACTTCTGGAGTATCAAATAATGGGTCAAAGCTTAGACTAATCAATCTAATCTTTCCTAATAAATCTTTATTATTAGCTAGTCTCTCTTTGATCTTATAAAAAACTGCTGTAGCTAAAGGACATCCATTTATGTCAGTACATGTGCTATATATAAAACTAAGAAGAGTTATTTTATCGTCCATAATACTATGTAACGATGCGTTATCACCATTTTCTATCAAAATATTGCCATCTGCCGCGTTATCAACATTATACAAATCATAGGTTCCAGGCTCTGGTAATTTATATCCAATATTATCGCTCCAACCCGGAGCTAACACTTCAGCTTCCTTTGGACTATATTCAGGTGAAGCAAAAACAATATTATTGCTTAAGAAAATAAATATTATAAAAAATCTTATATCCATAAAAAAAGGCCAACATTTCCGTCAGCCTTTATTTTATATGATATTTTTTGTTTTAACTACTTACTTTACAGCTAATTTTTTTGTATCAGGATTCTTTCCATACAAAGAATATGCGCCAAATCTCATTTGATGGGCTCTTCCTAATTTTTCTTTGTAGAAATCAACGGTAAATTTATGGGTTAATTTGCTACCATCCCAATCATAAGCTTTTAACCATTGCTCATCAGCTTCACCTGTCTTATCCCAATTACCAAGTAGGGATGTTGTAAAGTACGCTCTTGATCCATCCCAACTTTGAGATATCATATTTATTTGCGAACCTATCTGCTCCTCAAAAACCTGAACTGGTTTGTGTGGATCTGAAATATCAAATAACCTTGCTTTTCCATCCATAAAGGTATCTACCCACAGACCTTTGTCATCAGAAGTAATTGATATATCAACAGGTAGTGGTACTTTTGAAGCATCACCTATATCAGCAACTGCCTCAGCTTGCCATTCTCCATTATCATCTTCGTATATCAACCATATTTTTGATGTCAAAGCAGTTGTTGTAAAGCAATAATTATTATTTGCTCCCCAAGCACATCTAATTTCTAAAGGTGCTCCTGGCACATCAAATACTTTCTTTGGTTTTCTTGTATGTAGATCCCAAAGAACCATTGTGTTTCCAAATCTTTTCATTGCTTCAGCATCTTGTAACATTTGACCAAAATCCATCATGTAGTTTGACCAACCTGTAAAAGATGATGTAAGCATTATATTACGTCTTGGTTGGACCCTTAAATCATATCCATATCCATCAGCAATTTTCCCTGTTTTCTTTGCACCTCTTAAATCATCATCTGTTGGCATCCAATGCGATGCAATGTATTCACCATTATTATTATATTCAGCTAAACCTGTGCGTCCTCCGTGGTCACCATTGTTTGATAGTGCAGTAATCATCATTCTTCCTGGTAAACCATAAAAAGTGTGAGGACCTACTAGACCTCCAGTTTTTTCAACAAAGTCAGTTATCACTTTATGTAATTTTGGTTTTCTTGGGTTGCTATGAACATCAAAAATAAATATCTTATTACTATCCAAGCCACCAGCCCACAAATAATGTCTATCATCACTGAAACCAGAATGATGTGCTTCATTTCTTCCACCTACTGAAAGCACGCTAACAACTTTTCCGTATGTTCTAGAGCTAGGATTAACGTCAATTGTAACAAGCTTATCTTGTTCATCTCCTAGACCTTCAACGCCAAGTGTCCACACGTAAACATAGTCTTCTTGGCCTACAATTTTTGCCATATATGGAGACATACATGTCTCATCTGCATATGTTAGTGAACTCACTAACAAAAATGCCGCGCTTAAAAACGACATAATTATTCCTTTGATCTTAATCATTTTTATTTCCTCACAAATTTATTTTTGATAATATATTATGACCTATTAGAAAAAGAGGTTCAAGAGCAATATAATCAAGGATTTATGGTGTTCAATATGAAAATATCTAACATAATTCCCATTACTATACTACCGTTAGTTATTGTTTTATATACAAAAAATGTTTTCTCTTCTGAGATTGGAGGTATATTTGCCCTAGAGAATTATGATGGGCAGATCTATGATTTAGCTAAATCAAATAACAAAAAATTAATTTTTTTTGGCTTCACAAATTGTCCAGATATATGTCCGACTGCACTTACTGAGATGTCTACACTACTAAATCAACTAGGAGATATGGCTACAGGTATAGATGTAATTTTTATAACTGTAGATCCAAAGAGGGATACAATCAAACAACTCAAAGACTACATTACTTTCTTTGATGAGAGGATATACGGTCTGACCGGATCAATGGAAGAAATTGATAAAATTACAAATCAATATCATATTTACTATAGCTATACAGATAAGAAAAGCGAAAATGAATATACCGTTAATCACACAGCAAATCTTTATTTGCTAGATAAAGGGAATAGTATAGTTAAAATATTCCCGCCAGGAACACCCTTTAACGAGTTATCTAATAGTGTTCATAATTTTTTAAAAAAATAACTATTAAATTAAAACCTATTAATCATATTTTATATATGTAAATTTCGGATCTTCATTTGGAGTTCCTTCCAATTCTGAAGTATCATCTAAACCAGGTTGCCAAGAAACAACTTCTTCAATCTTCTTTGCTAACTGTATATCTTTAAGCGTAATACCTTTGTATCCATGCGTCATTAATTTAACAACTACAAAAGCGTAAGATGCTTCAATATCAGGGTGGTGCCATGCAGACTCAGACAGATGTCCTACTGTATTTATAACCATTAAAGTAGACTTCCAACCTCCAGTTTTATATTTTCTTGCAATCCATTTTCCAGAAATTTTCCATTTTGGTAATTCATTATCTAAATAATTTTGAACTTCTTCTTCAGATAAAACAGCTTTTTCCCTTTTTTCTTTATAAGACATAATACCTAAACCTATATAATGTTCTCTAATTAAATATACTACTTAGAGTTTTTAATTGCAAAAGCTATGTCAATAGCTTGTTTATTTTGCCAAACGTCGTGAACTCTAAATATATTAATGCCCGCTAATACACCGAGAGCAGAAGTTGCGCAAGTACCACTTATTCTATTGCTTGGTTCTGACACATCTGATACATCTAAAAAAATTTTTTTTCTACTTGCTCCCAATAAAGTTATATAATCAAGTTTAGATAATTCCTTAAGATTTTTTAATATTTCTAAATTGTGTTCTGCTAATTTTCCAAACCCTATTCCTGGATCAATAATTATCTTTTCTTTGCTTATTGACATGTTAATAGCTTTTTTTGCCTGCCTATCTAAAAATTCAATTATTTCTTTAACGACATCATTGTATTTAGGGTTGTCTTGCATATCTTCAGGAGTGCCCTGCATATGCATAATACAGTAAAAAGTATTATTTTCAGCAGCTACATTCATAATTTTTGGATCGTATGTTCCCCCACTAACATCGTTAATCATGTTAGCTCCGCAGTCTATTGATGCGATAGCTACTTCTGACAACATTGTGTCGACACTTATAATTATTTCGGATGGTATCTCTTTGCGTATTTGAGATATAACATCAAGTATTCTTCTTTTTTGTTCTATTGCAGAAACTCTTTTTGAACCTGGTCTTGTAGACTCACCCCCAACATCAATAATATTAGCACCTTGTTCAACCATTATTATTGCTCTTTTTATTGCATCATTAGAGGATGGGTATGCCCCTCCATCAGAAAAGCTATCAGGGGTAACGTTAAGTATTCCCATGATTAGTGGTTTTGATAAATCTAAATCTGTCATTTGCTTATGTGGTTAAAAATATATATCTCTTTACCTACGTCAATAGACATCAGGTCTTTAGCAAAGATAACTTCTCCGTCATAATCTTCCTTAATTCTATTTAAAATATTTTCTTCTGTCTCGAAGAAAATTAACGCATGTGTTAATACAGTTAATTTTGGTCTAGTTTTATTTAATATATTAACTAACTCAGATATTGTTGTGTGGGAATCCATTATTTTTTTCAATCTTGGATTCTTTTTTTGCAGTAAGTCTGATGCATGGGCAATTTCATGTATAAGTAGGTCTGCTCCTTTACTCATCTCTACTAATTTTTCAGAGTAACTAGTATCTCCAGAATACACAATTTTCTTGTTATTTATACTAATCTTATAGCCATATGACTCTTCTATATGACCATGATTAACCAAGAAAGGCTCTATATTAATCTTAGAATCTAAGCTTAGTTTTCTATTCAAGGAACATTCCATATTTTCACTTAAAATCTTACCTAATTTTTCACGATAAGTTTGATCATCAATATATAATGCAATAATGCCTTTACAGTGTTTCTTTATACCTTTTGGGCCATATATATTAATTTTATTATCGTTCTGCCATAATCTAGATGTTAATAAAAGATCAGGCAACCCGATAATATGATCAAAGTGAAAATGAGAAATAAATATATTTTTTATATCTGAATAATTAGTATTTATTTGATGAAGTCTTACATTTGTAGCCCTCCCAACATCAAGCAAGAATTTATCATTTTTATAATTTACCAATACTGATGGGCCAAGTTTCTCAATATTTGGTCTAGGAGTACCTGTTCCTAGAAATGTTACATTAATAATATCTCCAGAAGCTATTATACTTTCAGAAGAAATAAGTAAAATTAATAAGGAAAAAATTTTCTTAATCTGCATCATTTATAGTTAATAAAGCCATAAAAGCTTCTTGTGGTAGTTCAACCTTTCCAATCTGTTTCATCCTTTTCTTTCCTAGTTTTTGTTTTTTTAATAATTTCATTTTTCTAGTAACATCGCCTCCATAAAGCTTTTCTGTAACATCTTTTCTAAATGCTTTTGTTGTTGCTCTTGATATAATCTTTGAGCCTATTGCTGCTTGTATAGCAATATCAAAATTTTGTCTAGGTATAATTTCTTTAATATTATTCACTAATTTTCTTCCTATTGATTGCGACCTTGATTCATGAACTATTAATGATAATGCGTCAACTTTATCACCATTTATTAAGATATCTAATTTTTGCAAGTCCGCCTTTTCAAATGAATCTACATAATAATCAAACGATGCATATCCTTTTGTACAGGACTTTAATTTATCAAAAAAATCAAGGACTATCTCATTTAATGGCAAATAGTATTCAATTTGTACTTGGTTACCAATGTATGAAATCTTTTTCTGTCTTCCTCTTTTTTGTTCGCATAATGTTATTACATTCCCCACATAATCTTTAGGAAGAAACATTGATGCGCTTATAATTGGCTCATGAATTTCATTTATTTCTCCTGCATTTGGCAACATGCTTGGGTTATCAACTTCTATTTCACCCTTATCTTTTAAATAAACTTTATATATAACTGTTGGTGTTGTAGAAATTAAACTTAGATTATATTCTCTTTCAAGTCTTTCTTGTATAATCTCCATGTGTAGCATACCTAAGAATCCACATCTAAATCCATGCCCTAAAGCTTTAGATGTTTCATTCTCATAACTAAAAGAAGAATCATTAAGTTTAAGTTTTTGTAGTGCATCTTTAAAATCTTTGTAATCATCAGCTTGTATTGGAAATAATCCAGCAAAAACTTTGGGTTTAATTTCTTCAAATCCTGGCAATGGCTTTGCACTTAAATTATCATCACCAACGATTGTATCACCAACTTTTGCTTCTGATATTTCTTTTATTCCAGCTACCACGTATCCAACCTCACCAGCTGATATCTCTTTTGTTTTATTTTTTTTAGGCGAGTAAAAACCAACCTCATCTACTTCATATATATTATCTGTTGATAATAATTTAATTTTATCTTTTACTGATATTTTCCCACTTATTACTCTTACTAATGATACTATTCCCAAGTAATTATCAAACCATGAATCTATTATTAGCGCTTTTAATCTCTCGTCTTCTATAACCTTTGGTGGAGGTATCTCTTCAACGATAGATTCTAAAAGCTCATTTACCCCTTCTCCAGTTTTAGCACTAACTTTTTTAGAATTCTTAGTATCAATACCAATTATTTCATTAATTTGTTTTTCTACTGATTCTGGGTTCGAAGATGGAAGGTCAATTTTATTAATAACTGTCAGAATATCTAGATCTTGCTCTAAAGCTTTATAGCAATTAGCAACGCTCTGTGCTTCAACACCTTGCGATGAATCTACAACTAAAAGCGCTCCTTCACATGCAGATAAAGATCGTGAAACTTCATAGGAAAAATCTACATGTCCTGGTGTATCTATAATATTGAGCTGATATGTTTTTCCATCTTTAGATTTAAAATGTAATCTTACGCTTTGTGCTTTTATTGTTATACCCCTCTCTTTCTCTAAGTCCATAGTATCTAATATTTGATTAGTCATTTCTCTTTCTTCAAGGCCGCCACATGCCTGAATAAATCTATCCGCTAATGTTGATTTTCCATGGTCTATGTGAGCAATGATTGAAAAATTTCTCACTAAGGTATTGTCGTTATTGTTCATTTATCAATTATTCTATCTTAATTGCTAGATACACACTTTGTAGTTCTGAGTTTGGCGAGGGTCTTTTTACGTATAGAGAGGCAAAATTTCCTTTATTTAGCCTTTTTACTACACTTTTAAATGTCTTAATATTTTTTATATTAACACCAGCAACTTGAACCACAATATCTCCTTTTAATATTGAGGCTCCTAAAGCAGGGTTTGATTTTACATTACTTACATATACTCCTTTATAATCTAATTTTTTAAATATATTACAGTCAACTTTTAATTTTTTACACGTACTAGTCTTTAAGTTAGTAATTGTCATACCAAGAATATCTGTACCCTGAACCGACTCTTCCTTTTTAGCAATAATTTCTGGGGCTTTGCTTGGTAGCTCACCGACCTTAAACTTAATTAATTTTTTCTTGCCATCTCTTAAAATTATTATTGGAACATTTTCTCCTGGTCTAGATCTACCTACCACTGGCGGTAGCTCAGATGATGTATTTATTTCATTTCCATCAAACTTTAAAATAATATCTCCAATTTTTAAGTCTGAGTTAGATGCTGGTCCATCAGATATTATTTTAGAAATTAAAGCACCCTTAGGCTTATCCATGCCAAAAGATTTAGCAAGATTACTAGTTACTTCTTGAATATATACGCCAATCCATCCTCTGGTAACTTTACCATTCGTTTTTAGTTGTGTTATAACATTTACAGCTACGTCGATTGGGATTGCAAATGATAATCCCATAAATCCTCCAGACCTGCTAAATATTTGAGCATTTATTCCAACAACTTTCCCATCAAGATCAAATAAAGGGCCTCCAGAATTTCCAGGGTTTATTGCTACATCAGTTTGAATAAAAGGAACATAGTTATCATTAGGCAAACTTCTTCCTTTAGCACTAACTATACCTGCGGTAACTGTGCTTTCAAAACCAAATGGCGAACCTATCGCTAAAACCCATTGTCC
>MDSZ01199312.1_pt1 | contig 13688 bp, 7 predicted proteins | sample 811201 | NCBI WGS metagenome assembly MDSZ01 (sample SAMN05326647, study PRJNA326480) | marine metagenome | isolation source: seawater | place: Indian Ocean: North | collected 2010
AACAACGTGCATCGCAGCTCCGGTAAGTAACATGCCTGCAGAACCGTAGCTTGCAGTCAAAATTCCTGCAAGAATTAGTGAAGAGGACGAGGGGTTTAGCCCCCAAGAAGACAGGCTATGCAGCGCAGTAGGTTCGTGTTGAAGCCAAAGGCCGCAGAATGTAATTGAAGAGGAAAAGATGGCCCAAATTGCACCATGCATCATCCAAGTAGTAGCAGCAGAGCCCTTTCTTCCCTCTACAAAATCAATCGGAGGGCCCAAAGCCTTCTCGAGCATGAACATGCTCATGCTCTTGCTAACATCAGTAAAGACCCAGATTCCTCTATTAATCATGAAGAAAACTGAAAATAGGGAAATCCAGAAGATGACCAAAGTTGTTAGTAGCCCCATATTTTCACCTCACTCGCTGGTTGCCTCCGTAAGCATCGTTCCAAGGATTGAGAAAATACCTATCATAATTCCAAGTATAAAGAACCAAATTCCTGAGTCGAATACTCCTTCAAAGACTGGAAGAACACTGGAAATCACCGGTAAATCACTACTTGGATACAGTATTCCGTACAGAATTAGGAAGACTATCGTTGAAACTGATCCGAGGACTAGGAGAATCCATGATGAGGGTGGCTCACTTTCTCCTTGTAGGAATTCTCCAGATACTGAGTCTTCTCCTTCCGCCAAGACACCACCCCATAATACTTGATTACGTTGCTACCACCGGAGATTTGCCCTTAAGCCTTGGGCGGACTTAGTTTGTCTTCGGCCCTATGGAGCACGAATAATGTCGGTCGGATTACCGCGCCTGAATAGGCCAGAACCCATTGGCAATGGGAGGGAAAGATCGTTTTCTATCTCAGCCGTCCAGTGATTTTTGCAGTGGCACTCTATTCCTTCGAATTCTTCTGTTTCCCCGGAAACCGAGTACCTCTCAATCGCTGCCACAACCTCTGAATCGCAGGATCCGCAATTATGAGCACCTCTAATCTTGCCTCCTGCAGTTGGGTGAACTATAATTCTGCAACCTGAATCACTGATTTTTTCATTTGTTCTCTTAATCATTTCAACCAACGACCAAAGCCATGGTGGCCTGTATTCTCTGTTCCTGAAAAGCCTGTCAACTATCGTTCCCTTCTGAATGTTCATTGGGTTGACCGAAACCTCGTCCGAAAATCGTGCAACATCGATGAGCCATGAGGAAGTATGGGTTAGTGCGTCTCCCTCAGACATAAATGGTGGTTTGAACAGCAAGTACGTCTTTACTCTCAACCCATTTTCCCTTAGCATTTCAACTGCCCTATGCCACTGCTTAATTGTGAAGCCCTTGTTGACGTGAAATCGGAGTACTTTGTCGTCATATGCCTCTAAACCAATAGCAACTGTACAACCAGGATGTCTGCTAGCGACCCACTCAATTTTTTCAGGAGTACACATCTGTGCTTGTGCCTCAACGACGAGATGGAGACCCATTGCTGCAGTTTCCGTGAGAACGGCTTCTTGCCACTCTGGTGGATTTTCTCTATCCTCGAAGAATGTACCGGAGGTGTACACCTTGACCATGCTGCATCCCTCGAATTGATTGGTTGATTCCTTGGCGAACTCCCACTGTGAGAACATATCTTCTGCGGAAACATCGTCTCTGACGTCGTTGAAGTAACCACAGAAGGTGCATCCGGACTTCCACCACCACGCGCATCCCTTGGTCCTGAGTATCACCGTGGCAGCTGTGCAAGGTGTCCCATCAGGCAAGTTCTCCGGGGTCTTGTATACCGTTACTGGCCTTGTCGCGTCCCAGGATTCTCTGAATGATACAGACTTCGGAGTATTTTCTGGAGCCTTGATTAGGTGGTGGATTTTTACGGGTTTTGATCCGTCGCCAAGCAAGCCACAGGATTTCGCCATGGCATGCGTTTGACCTCTAGCACTTCATGTTGCCGCGCAGTTCTCTCTTTAGATTGGCCTCTAGGTGAAGTAGAATACACTAAACGTCTCCAAGTAATGCGGATATTGGAAAATTATGTCATTTGGAACAATCGAAGGTATGAGCGAGGATGAAAATAGGGCATTGAAAAGTTGGTATTGGTACGACTGGGCAAATCAGGCATTCGCACTTACTGTAGGTACTGTTCTGGGAGGTCAACTGATTACGAGGTACTTCAATCTGGCAACTGGTGGTTCTTCTGAAATCGCAGGGTTCAATGTTACAGGAGCTTCATTCTACGCAGCAGTACTAGGCTTTTCGATGGTTTTCGTAGCAATATCAAGCCCGGTTCTAGGAGCTATTGCAGACAGAATACCGATTAAGAAAAAGATAGTTTGGATTTACACAATTATTGGGGTGGTTTTCACTGCTTTCATGGGAATAGCCCCTCACTTGGATGAAAATTCTGCCTACAGACTTCTAGCTTTCTGCTTCTTGATGGGTCAGATTGGAATGGCAGGTGGCAATACGATATATTACGCATTCATGCCATACCTTTCGGACGAGAGTCAGATGGAGAAGATCTCTAGTTGGGGATACTCATACGGTTTTGCAGGTGGAACTCTAATTCTGATCGTCCATCTAGTTGTAATGGCTACTGGAGCATTCGGGCTCACTGGAGCTTACGGTGATTGGACCCTAACCTTTGCATTCGTAACCACATCACTGTGGTGGCTAGGATTTGGATTGCCATTCTTCAGAAACACTCCCGAGCCGGTAATTACTAACGAGAGAGCTTATGATTCGGTAATCGGAGCATTGAGTGATGGATTCAATGAGGTCAGAAGCACTTTTGGGGAAATAAAGAAATTCAGAATATTGGTCATCTACCTGCTCGCCTACCTTCTTTTCTACGACGTTCTACATACCGTCGGTGGTGTGGCTAGTTCATTTGCCGAGAATGACCTGCGTCTGCCGGTATTGATGAACTTCGCCCTAATTCTATTGGCTAATATTATTGCAATCCCAATGTCGATAGTTGGAGGGATTTTGGCAGTAAGGTACGGTACCAAGGCTGTTCTGGGAGGGGCAATAGGAGTATACATGGTTGTTCTGATTATCGCCACTGGATTTGCACCTCTGGAACTAGAAAACGATCACGACCGATTTGACTTTCGCTATGAATACATAGTTGAGACTAACGAGTATGAGTTGAGCACTCTTCACGATAGAGGGGTGAAAGGATGGGTTAGCAAGTCCGGTCCGGGAGATGAGGATTTTAGGAATGCATTCCTAAAATACATGATTGAGGGGGGTTTGGAAGGAGAAGTCTGGTCTGATTCTGATATCGAGAAAACAAGAATCTCCGCGGCAGAGGCCGGTTTGCTAGCCACTGAAATGGACCAAATGAAGAATCACAGATGGTCCTTCTCTTTCAGAGGGGGGGATTTGGACAATATGTCCTCTGTGGGAGATGAACACATTACCATCATCGAGGGTGGTCCGATAGACTGGTGGCCCAATTTCTTGAGGGAAAATGTCTGGGGACCTCTGAACTTTGGAGTGACTCTGCAATGGCTCCTCCTCGGAACGCTTGTAGGGTTCGTACAAGGTTCTGCGGGGGCGCAGGCTAGGAGTCTTTTCGCCTATCTTGTTCCAAAGTCAAGAACTACCGAGTTTTTCGGCTTCTTCGGATTCATGGGCAAGGCTGCTGCAGTGATTGGTCCATTCCTTTTCGCATTTTTCTCTGCTGCTTACGACACAAGGTTTGGCATACTTGTCCTACTAGTAGTTCTCACTTTGGGATTGATGCTCTTCCCGTTCATTGACGTGGAAGAAGGAAAGAAGGTAGCGAGACAAGCAGACATCGAAGCAGGAATTTACCCCGAGGAGGAGTAATGGTGAAATCGTTCGAAGTTGTTCAACACATACTTTCAGTTTTAGTGATGGGCTTCTTCGGAATTTTGTTTGGATTGGCACTAATGCCCTCCTACTTTCTCTACCTAGAATTGACAGCCGTCACAGAGGGTCGGGGAAAACTTACTGAAGCGGTGGGAGTTTGTGTTAGCCTAGGAGTGGGTTACATCCTATGGGGAGTAGCCCTACTGATGATTTGTGGATTACTTGGGAGGATTTTTAGAATCAGGAAAAGGCAAGGTAGGTTCTCACTTAGATCATTTATTACTATCCAGTGGGCAGTATCACTGGTCTCGCACAGAGTCGCCCAGATGTTTCTTGGTTTGGTGATACCCTCTCTACTTGCTACCACTTACTATAGGATGATGGGGGCAAAGATTGGTAGTGGAGTCCAACTAAACTCCCAGAATATCAACGATGCTTCGATGATTACAATTGGAAACAGGGTTGTTGTTGGAGGAGGGGCCACGATTAATGGGCATCTAGTAGAAAGTGGCGAGATAGTACTGGCTCCGGTTGAGATTGAAGATGATGTGCTAATCGGTGGTGGAAGCATAGTCCAGCCAGGGTGCAAGATTGGTAAAGGGGCGGTTATTGGCTCAAGAGCTGTTGTGCCTAAATGGACCAATGTGCCAGCAGGAGAAGTTTGGGCTGGAATTCCTGCAAGGTTCATCAAGAAGGTTGGCGATTGAATCATTCGTTCTCTGAATCTTCTTCGATGGTTTCTGATTTGTCCTCTGCCTCTGATTCCATCTGCTTGATCTCCTCGATCACGGCCTTCTTCTGTTCTTGGAAAGACTCCTGCTTGGATTGAATCTCCTTTGCCGTTGAAATGGCTCTGTCAATCATGTCATGACGTGTCTTTATGGCCTCATTTAGTTCCTCGAAGATCTGCATATGCTGAATGTACCAATCGTCTCTAGCTGCTAGCTCTGCCTGAGCAGCTTGGTTTGATTCGTCAATTTCTTCGGCTAGTGTGATTGCTGTTCCAAGCCTGGCCTTTTCCCTCTCCAGCATCTCTTCTGTCTTCTCCAGTTTGCTTTCGAGAAATGGGATCTTGGTGTTCGCCTTGGCCAGTTCGACCTCCATCTCGTCCTTCTGCCTCCTCAGGTTTGAAAGAAGGTTGCTGATTCCTTCCTTCTCTGTTTCCTTGTCAATCAATTCCCTGTTCAGAGTCTCCACTTGAGCCTTCATCTCGCCAATGTCTGCCTCTTGAGCTTGATATGCAACAAGGAGTTTGTCAAGAGCCTCCTTGTCCTTGGCAGCCTGCTTCTCTAACTCTTGGATAGTCGGCTGGGAATCCGCTCCGGCTGAGTCGTCTTGGCCCATCATCCTCCATGGTGCGCAGGTGACCCCGATATAACCCCGGCGGCACTTAGGTTGGCGATTAACGCCTAATCATGGGTTTCCACAAATAGCTGAGATTGTTGCAGAAAGGACAACGGTCAGCCTCTTAGAAGAGGGGATGTGTAATTTCTCATCTGGCCCATGAGCGTTGTTTCCGGGGCCAGAAGATCCCGTGCAGAGGAACATGGCTTCAGGGTACTTTCCCTGCATCATGGCCATGAATGGAATTGTCCCCCCGGTCCAAGTTGCCAATGGAGGGAGTCCAGTCAGTCCCATTGAGGCATCATGGATTGCGTCTGAGATGGCTCCCTCAAGAGGAGGGGCTTGGAATCCATCCGCGCACGAGTCTGGGGTGAAGGTGACCTCGGCCCCATATGGTGGGTCTTCCTCGAGGATCTTCTTTGCGCGGGCTATTGCAACCTCTGAGTCTACGCCGGGTGGAATTCTGAAACTTAGTTTTAGATCTGTATTTGTCCGGAGTACGTTGCCCGCCACTTGTACCGATGGCATCCCATCCGCACCGATTATCGAAAGTGTTGGCTCCCAATTCATTGCAACGATCATGTCCTCTGATGTTTCAGAGGCCTGTCTGAGCGAATCGACAGTTGGGAACTGCTCCCAAATGCTGTTTCCCACAACCTCTGCGAGGGCGACAGCCTTGTCCCTCACAGTCTGGGGGATCTCTACATGCATCTCGGGCACCAGGATCCGGCCAGTGGTCGAGTCTTCCACGCGGTCAAGGAGAATCCGCTGAATCCTGAATGACGAGGGGATAGACCCTCCAGAGTTACCAGAGTGGATGCCCTCGTGAGAAACCTTTACCGAAAGGGTTCCAGAAACCAATCCCCTTAGAGCCTCTGTCATCCAGACATGATCGTAATCTGGGCCTCCGCTGTCCATGACGACAACCATATCCGGATTCCCTAACTGGTCAGTCAGTTCATCCAGGTATGGTGGAAGGTCGAATGACCCGGATTCCTCGCATGTCTCGATAATCAATGTACAACGTGGATGTGGAACTCCGGCCTCTTGTAGGAGTCGAATCGAGGTGGCGCATAGGTACCCTCCGTAACCATCGTCAACTGAGCCTCTACCATAGAGCCAGGGGTCCCTTCTGACGGCTTTAAGCGGGTGGAGACCCTCTGACCACAACTCTGGTTTCGATGGCTGCTTGTCGAGATGAGAGTAGAAGATTACCTCGCCGGGGCCGGATCCCTCTATCGATACCAGAAGCACGGGAGACAGGTCGTCGATCCTATGCGTCTCGTATGACATCCCAGAGATGCCCTGTTCGTCAAGCCATTTGCAGAATAGTTCGATGGTGGCATCTAACTCGCCTAGATTGGCCCAATCAGGCTCAAACAGCGGGGATAATGCCTTAATCTCGATGAATTCAGACAGGCTAGGAAGAATCGATTGCTCCCAAATCTCATCACTTCTATTCGACAAATTTCCCAGGTCCAGCGCCATGGCCCCCACCCTGGGTTTTCACTCATGGACCCTTCTACTGGGGTTTATTAGATGGAAGGCATTTCTTGCAATTCTGATTGGGAACTCTCTGAAATTTCTGAATCTCAGAGAGGGGGAAATTCGACGCAAGGGAAATTCTTGCTGTTCTTGATAGGGTCTCCATCAAGTCCTCCTTTGCCTCTTCGAGGAGTTCTTTTGGGTATTCCACCAGCCTGCCAGTGACTCCGACCAGGATAGCTGGGGGTAGCACCTGTCTAATTGGGAGGCCCTCGTTTGACCTGTCGGATTCGGATTCTTCAAGGGCTTGGTGGTAAAGTGCCATTTGCAGTCTGTGTTTTCGGAGGAGTTCTACCTCTTCCTCACAAGAGGGTCCGGTCGAGTCATCCCCTAGGGAATCCAATAATCCACTATGGGATTGATCGAGTAGGCAATGGGCATCGGATGTCTTCAGGTCTATGGCTCTGATTGTCGGTAGTCCATTCACGTTGCTGGTGCAGAGGACCAGATCTATCACCCCACTCATGTCAATGGTGGTGGAGTCTATTGTCACTAGAGTCTCTTCTCCATCTGGTGACCACTTGCCTCTACTTACAGCGTCGAAGGAAACAGGAATTGAGACGTGGAATGGCATCTCTGTCCTGAGGCCCTCCACGCGCATTCCATTCAACTCAGTTCCTCGGATCATCTCGCCAATCTTTCCGTTTGAAACTCTCTGGGCCATTATTGAGATGGCCTCTGCGACCTTCTCGGCATCGGCATCGGCTGGAAGCAGTTCGGAGAACACGGTTCTATGGATTTCTCCATCGGTGATTCTGTCCTCTGTCTTGGTCGTCCAAGAAGACGGCAAAGGGGTGCTGGGGCCGTTTTCTCCCGGGCCCGGGTTTCCAATGCCAATCTCAATAATCCTATGGAAAACATTCCCGAACGTTGCAGCGTCCACCGAAAGAACGGACTTAGTCGTTCCAGGCTCCCCAACATTGGATATAGTAGGGTCGGGTTCTACGCCTGCTCTAACCTCGAGCCAGTGGCATCTAGGGCATTCGAAATATGAGGGTAGTTTGCTTGGCTTCACACGGACTCTAGTTGAGGATTCTCTTCGTGGAGAGGGAGGTGTAGGTGGATCAAGTGTTTGGTTTCCACGGGAGGCTTGGTCCATTGACTCGATTCTCTGGATTGGTGTCATGATTTCATTTCCGTCTTCTTTGGTCTCCGAGAAGCAATCGGGGTGGTGGATTATGGTCATGCCCGCCTTGCCATTGCCCCCGAGGTAGGCATCCTCCAGAAGACTGCCGGGGTCCAAGGTCATGCTTCCTATGTTTGTCAATACTGGTTCCAATCCGTCTTCCGATAATTCAAGCCATGGTGATTCTAGTTCCTCTCTCCTCCATGATCCAAATCGCAATGATTCGAGCCACATTTGCCCCAATTGGGGTGCATATTTGTCATATTTCCATGGGAACACAATGCCCTGGTCGTCCACCCACTGGGCCCCCCTCGGAGAGCCGGCGATGATTAGTTTCTCTTCGGCCCTTGTTGCCGCGACATAGAGGAGTCTCCTTGCTTCAGCATTCTTCCTAGCCCTGTGGAGTAGTGAGACATGTTCCCAAATCGCTGATCTGGGCGTTTTTCCTTCAGCTGGCCAAGGGTTGGGGTGGCCTGCGAACATCTCCGGGCTAACGATGAGTCTGTTGTTCTGTTCGTTCCTCATGTTGGTCTGTCTAGGGGAGAATAAATCTGCTAGGATGACTACCTTGGCTTCGAGTCCCTTTGAGCTGTGGATTGTCATTACTTTGACAGCATTTGTTGAGGAGGTTTTCGATGCCTCGATTGCCTGGGAGTTACTCTCTCTAAGATCCCTCAGCCTGTCGGAGAGAACTATTGGATCTCCACCAACCTCTGAGGTCAGCGTCCTGATTAGATCGACGAACTGCTCCGCGTCCTGCCTTGAGGCTTGATCGGGATATGCGACAAGCAAATCCGAACGGTCAATAGTGTCCTCTAGAAGTTCTATGAGGCTAGAAGATGAGGCGAGTTCGCACCATCTTGATACCAGTGATTCCTGTCTCTTATTGGAGCAGTTGGATAGTAATCCAGAGAGTAGGTGGCTTCCCCTTTTTGAGTTGGAAAGGAATTCGTGTAGTTGGGAGTCGTTCATGCCGAATAGAGGCGAGCGGGCAACCCATGCTGCGTTGTGCCTGGATGTTGGCCTTGCGACGAGTTGGACTAGTCCCTCCAAAGCAGCAGCAGTCGGGCGCTCCAACAACCCGCCTTCGCGGTCGACCTGTGCTGGGACTCCCAGATCTTGCAGATGCCTGATGATGATGTCTCTGAGATTGACTCTGTTCGGTAGAAGGATTGTGATATCTTCAGGCCTGACTGCCGTTTCTGGAGGTGTTTCACTCCATGAGTTGTCGGCGGACCTAACCTTTACAGGGCTACCTTCGATAAGGCTTCTAACTCTGAGGGCTATTAGCATGGCCTGCCTCTCCAATCGATTCAAAGAGCCTGGTCCGAACGGATCGAGATGGGTCCGAAGATCCGTGGTGGGATCGGTGGAACCATCGGATTCAGGTGGGCAGATCCACTCGATCGAGCCTGGTTTCTTCCTCTTTTCTGGGAATGAGTGTAGAGTCTGTGACGAAGCATAGAATCCCCCCCTGGAGATTAGTCTGTGCCTATCCGAGAAGACGTCCTGCCACCATTCGTTCATCACATCCAGAAGACCACCTTCTGAGCGATAATTTACCTGTAGAGGGACCATTCCCTCCTTCCGTGCCAAAACCTCCTCTGCTGAAGGGGCGGGTAGGTCCCAGTCGGTTGAGTCAAATGGAATCCAAGAGGATAGGTCCCTGCCACCCCTGTGCATGTACTCCGATGCAGTCGCAATGCTAGATTTGTGATCATTTCTAGGGTCCCTGCTATAGGACTCTTTCCTGAGGGTTGGTTTTCTGGTAAGCTCCGGAATACTGGAGAGCTCATGCACGTTAATTGACCTGAGTGACCTGGCGAAATCCAAGAATCCGGTAACCTCTGCCTGTCTGAAGGCATAGATGCTCTGCTTAACGTCCCCAACGTAACACACAGTGGGCTCCCAGGGGGTGTCTGGCTTGGGGGGGTCGCCTTCTCTAGTCTCTCTTGGTCCCCAGAGCCTGGATAACAGCCTCCATTGGAGTGGAGAATTGTCCTGCGCCTCGTCGATGATGAATGCTCGATATCTCCTTCTGATTTCTTCGAGAAGACGTCTCCTAATCTCCAAATCTGTACGTATGGCACCCAATTTAGATGCCCATGCTCCGGCTGACTCTGTGTCTAGTTCAAGTTTGGATAATTCATCCAATGCTCTAGATATGTGATCGTCCCTCCATGGGCTGTCTGGGTTGATTGAATCTAGTTCCCTTTGGACCGAGGGGTGGTAGAACGTCCTGCAAACCTCTGGGCAATTTGCCAGCAGCAGGTCTCCTGCAAGTCTCTGTACGTCGTCGAAGTCATGGACCTCCTCTCGCTGCTTCAGATTCTTCATAACCTCTTGGAATCCCAGATGGAGTAGGTGTAGGTCCCGTAGGTTCTGAATCTCAGCTTGCAATGAAAAGTGATGGTTCTTCTTCGGATTGTCTAGCCGCTCAGGGATTTCTAGAGGGAGGGCCTTGGAGGGCGGTTCCCAGCCTAGGGGCACCTGAGGGGGTTTGGACTCGTCGAGGATTATTGCTGTTCTAACGAAGTGAAGCGTCATGCTGCCCACATCATCTGACCAGATTCGCTGAAGCTCCGAAATTTTCGACTTCATCTTGGATGTATAGGTGGATTTCAGATTCTTGTCCTTTATCTCCGCATAACTCCTGACTCCAGCTGGCCAGGAGTCTGATGGGAGTTTCGTTCTTGGGAAGAATTTCATCTCCTTCCCCATTAGTGTTGATGGGGTTACGATGCAAGTCAGAACGTGCCCCATCCAGCACAGCTTGTCCCATTCGCCCAGAGGGGGTCCGTTCCGAACCAGTTCGTCTAGGGATGCCATCCGAGTCTCGGATGACCAACCGACGGCTGAAGGGGCATGGAGTGATTCCTTTATTGTCTCACAGATGTCTGAAACAATCGAGTGAAGTCTCTGAGACTGGACGGATATCGCCTCTTTGTCGGCAGAGGACATGATTGTCCGTAGCAACTTTTTTCGGTTGAAGGAGCCATTTTCGTCCATTATCTTGCGGGAAGACTCCTCCACGAAGACCGCCTTTCCTACGAGTGTTCTGAGTACTCTGGCTGCCGATGTCCTGCCGGAGTAGTGACGAGCAACCCGATCCCTCGCGGAGAGTACTTCCGAAGCAAGATGGGCTGGTATTCCAGCATCCACCGCTTCTCCGATTCGGCTCGTCTCGCTAGCAAGTCTCCAGATAGTCCTTAGTGCGGTTTCGATTAAAATTGCCCTTGATGCATCCGATACGTTCTCGTGGCTCAGTGAGTCTCCTAACTTTCCACGATATGGGGATACCAATTGCGATAGGAAGGAGTCGATAGTTCCGATTGGCGCGTCCTCTAGTAGGGTGAGTAACTGCTCGACGAAACCTTGGCTTTTCACCCTAGGGTCGAACCTGTGTTTTCCGTCATCGCCCAATGGGCCTGGCCTGATTCTTGAGATTGCGCTACGAAGGCGATCTTTCATCTCGTCTGCGGCCCTGTTTGTGAAGGTTAGGAGGACGACTTCGCTTGGTAGGAGTCCGTCCCATTCTTCGAGGTTGATTCGCTCCGATGCTGGTGCTGTGACCATTCCACCTCCTGTACTGGAGGGTCTGGCTGGTTTGGGAAGAATTCTGGTTGCCCGTTGATCGGTGGCTAGGTAGTGCTCTATAGCTCGGTCAACGATTGTGCTTGTCTTGCCGGTGCCAGCGCCTGCGTCGATGACGATATGCGAATCTAGGTTAAGGGCCAGTCGCTGGGCCGTGTTTAGTCGGATCAGAATGATCCCTCCATCCTGACGTTGCATGTTTCTCTAACAGGGCAGTATCCGCATACCCCTGGTGATGGAGTCGGGTGGACCTTCCCCGAATTTGCTTTGGAGGCTACCTTTAGAGCTACTGAGAGTCTTTGTGCCATCCATGATCTGAAATGATCGCTTTGGGTTTTCTCGTCCTCGTCGGCGAATCTGTGTGTTGTGCTTGTAATTGAAGACCTTGTCCCGATGTTGAGTTCCTTTTGCGACTCTGAGTATTGAGAAGATATCTCCAGGAGATGTTCGGAATTGTGTCCAAACACGGATATGCCTGCTGCAAGGACCAGATCGCCTGGGTGTGCTTCCTCCCACGCACGGGCATAAATCGCCAATTGCAGTTCTTCGAGAAGGCCCTTGAAATGTCGATTCTTAGAGAGGGGCAATTCGGAGGTCTTGATGTCCCTGATCGCAATTATTCTCTTTGGCTTCCAACCCGTACCATAAACTCTGATTGGTGCTACGCTGTCGTCCCCGTCATTGTCAATCCACTTCCCAGATGCCGCGTCAAGTGGGAGTAGGTCTATGCGATCTATCCATCCTCTGACCTTGATTGGTTCGGTATCGGCATACCCAGTGATTTCCTTTGAGAGTGAGATTTCTACGTTTTCTGAGTTGTCTTTACCAATCATCCACTCTATGGAAATTGGAGTCGAGTCGGATATCCCAAATTCTGCTGAAACGATGCTTCCCACCCTTCCAGCAGGAGGTGTTGGAGAAGGGTCTGCGAGCCAACTGCTCCATTCCTGTCTAGACATGCCGGTCAACGACCTCAGACGCTGTGTGGAAACAGCGTCTGATCTCTCCAGCCAAGGGGCCCTGGAATCCAGAGACTCCAGTGCGATCTTCATTACCTCGTTCGGGTGCAAGCCTGATTTCCCGACACTTGGATGTCCCGATTTTCCGTCGAAGATTCGTTCCTCACTAGTTGGAAAATTCAGAATCTTTGCGATGATGTCGTGATGAACATTGTGAAGCAATTCGCCGTAGGTCCTGCTGTCGATATCTTCACCTTGCAATTCTTCCCTACCTGCATCCAGTTCCCTCGATAGCCATCCCATCCTAGGACACCTCAACCAAGTCTGAAGTCTGGTTGGTGACCAAACTGGAACATTCAGCGATAGTTCTCTGGCGTGCCCGTGTCTAGAGTCGCTCACCAATGAACCGGTTGGGTAGGGGATCAGTGGTCTTGGGTCTATCGAGACTGATTGTTTTCCTTCGGACAGAGCGCCCACAACTGGCCATCTCGGGTTGGTTCGAGGGTTTTCAATCCCCAGGGGGTTTTTTCCATGGAATTTTAGGTCTTCGATAGAGACTATGTTCTTTCCAGAGTCTTCAGGAAGGTATCCATCTTCATCAGCGATTGAGGGTTGTCTTCTTTCTCGGTCCCTCTGAACATATGGGTCGATTGGAATCGAAACAGCACTAGGGTTGATTGGAGGCGAGGATGGAACACCTGACTCCCTGATTAGAAAGCCGTCGGACTGTCTGGCATCCCTTGGAGATGAAAATTCCATTGAGAACTGGTAATCACCCTCATCGATTCCCACTACTCCTGAGTCACGGACCCATTCCCTGATCGGTGCAGATGGGGGAGCGGTTTCATCCATGCTCGGGTCTAGAATGTAAACTTCTGGTGAGGATTGCAAAATGTGCTGCAGGCTGTGTCTAGCGTCCCTTATCGGGGCATCGGGCCTGAGAATTCCTAACGAGTGGCGTTCTTCCTCACCTATGAACGGCGTCTTTGGGACTCTTAGATCCCATGAAGAGCTGGAAAGGTTCGCTAGAATCATTAGTTCTGAGGTGCAACCAAGGGCTTCCTTTGGGCTTAGAACTGAGACGTTACCAGAGAAGTTCGGACCTCCCGTGACTGCAGAAGATTTCTCGGCTAGTGAAATTAGTTCGTCAACCCAATCACTCCCAAGGGTCGGCCCTTCTTGTCCGGATCTTCGCTGCATCTCTCTCAGGACCTCCCTGTCGCTAACCAGTGCATGCACGGCTGCTGCAGGGGAGAGTCCCTGGCCCCGGTAGAGGTGCATCTCAGAATCGAGGTCGATTAGG
>MDSZ01059756.1_pt1 | contig 13686 bp, 2 predicted proteins | sample 811201 | NCBI WGS metagenome assembly MDSZ01 (sample SAMN05326647, study PRJNA326480) | marine metagenome | isolation source: seawater | place: Indian Ocean: North | collected 2010
TGTCTATAAAAGTTTCTGCGTTTAATATACGATATTGGTCAGTGATTATTGCGGGCATTGATACTTACATTTTTGATTATTTATACCAGTTATGGAGAATAGGAAGTTGTTATGGGTAGAGTCCTTATGATTTGAGTTGAAGTATCAATTCCAAGGATACCATTTTGATTGTGGAAAGTAAATGATTTAGAAGTAGCATTTCTACTTACATTTATCGCACCCCAACTATAATTTCCAGATTTGGAATAAGTTGATAAACCTGTATTGTTGGGGTTAGTGTTTATTCCTGAAATTGAATTTACATTTGCAAAAATCCTTGTCATTGAAGATCCAATAGACACAAAGTGTGCAACGTAATATACGTTGTCAAGGAAATTATTACCAACACAAACGGTTTCTGGGCCTGAAGATGTAGTTTTAATTCCAGTCACTCCATTTCCAATAAACGTATTTTCAATTACAAAGTAGTCACCAGTGCTGATTCCTGACCTTGATATTTTTTGCAATACACTTCCAGCTGGAGGGCCAGAAGGATCATATATTGTTGGGTCTGGTTCAACTTCAAAAAATATTGCAGGCCCAGTTGTATTGATACCAGTTGCACTAAGTCCAATTCCTGTAATAATTCCAAAATCTCCAAAAGTTCCTACCTCTTCAATAGTTTCAACAACAGCTGTAGTTCCCATACCAACAATACTTATATCATTTAAAGTCTGATCTAAACCATCAATTTGTTTAAATGACCATGCATCTTTTACATATATTCTTCCATCAGAAGGACTAACAGATTTTATAATTCCTGTTGTTGGTAATATTTGTGCTGTTAAGTAATTTCTTTCTTTAGATATGTTTTCACCATCAATAATTAAGTCATTTACTTGTTTTCTCCACATTGTTGGTCTCTTAAAATCAGTATCGGTAGATATTCCCACTCCAGAGTAAGTAGTGGTTTCTACGGTGTCTGCAGCGATCAATTCATATACAATCCTATTATCTTGTTCACCTTCAACTGCGTTTGTATCCCTGTTTTTAAAGTATTGTAATCTTAACTCATCACCTGGTTTTATTGTTTCATCTACATCAACAGTTTTGAAATCTTGATCGGATCCAGTGTAGAAGTATATTTTAAATTTACTTCCTGCTTTTGGTGCTTCTCTAAATGATATTCTTGTTCCACTCTCGAAAAGAAAATCTTCATCTGGTCTTTGTAATACGTCATTAATAAATATCAAGAAATTATTTTTAAGTATAATTCCTGAACCCTCTTGAGCAACTATACTATAATACTCTCTTTCGCCACCACCTTTTGTTCGAGTAAGTAAAAAGTTCTTTCTAAAACCATTAAATTGTGAACTAAGATCATCAAGTTCAATTAGTTGCCCAAAACACCATCCTGCAAATTTATCTTGAAACTTACTTGTTACAGTAATATTAAAAGCACTTGTTCCTATTCCAACTAATGGTAATGTGGTTAATTGTAAATTATCTCCAATTTCATAACCAATACCACGATCTGACATATCAAATGATACGATACTACCACCAGTCCCTACAACGACATCTATAGTAGCTCCAGATCCATTTCCACCAGATAAAGGTATGTCTTTGTATGGACTTGGAGGTGCTGCCGTAACAAAATTTAAACCAGTTGATATGCCAGTATTAGTGTAACCAGTTCCTGGATTTACAATAGTTACTGATGTTACTACACCTGCTGTAACAGAAGCAGTTATCACAGCGTCAACTCCACCACCAAGTCCAACATCAAGAGTTATGGTATTTGTGGTAAATGCCATTATCTCTAAAGTTGTTCCAGAAGCTGGATCGGTTGATCTTGGATAAGGGTGGTCTGTTGAATAATTATCTTTAGAACATCTAAAAATAAGTGAATTATTATCTAAAGTAACGGTATTTGCGAAAGTAAGTCCGTGATTAGGAATTGTTAATGTTAGAAGTCCAGTCTCAGAAATATAAACTGCGTCTGTTGGAGTTAATTGAGATCCACCAGTAACATTAACAGAATTAGAATTAGATGATATGAATACGTGTTTGTAATGTCTTTTGGGATCTACAACAGAAATTAATGGGGGTGTTAAATATCCAGCACCTCCACTTGCTATACCTACGGATTGTATAGTACCTCCTACTGATACAACTGCACTGAATAATGCTTTTCTTGGTGGTTCATATCCACTTCCAGATTTGACATCAAATTCATTTATAATTCCACCTCTAGGTAAATCTTTATTTCCAGAAGTTCCAGTAAAAACAATTGTTTGCCCAACTCCAACTCCAGTATTAGTTCTAGTCATCTCATAATCTGATTTAAGAACACTACCAGATTCTCTTAAGAAAGGTTTTTGGAATATATTATTGATTAGGAAAGCACCAAAACTCTCATCAACTCCAGACACATCAACACTATTTGATGTTAAATTAAATGATTTTGTAGATCCATCAAATCTATCTGATATATCATCAATAATTGTATTGTTGTCATAATTTAATCTGGAATATACTCTACCAGAAAAATTAGAACGAGTAATAATTCCACCAGTTGATACTGGCCCATAAGGTGCTTCGGAAAAATATATTCTTCCTTCATTAACTCTATAATCTCCTTTAACCACTGTTACTGCTGCACCAACAGTATGTGCTGCAGCTACTGTTCCCATTTCTCCCCTTGTAACGTTTAATGAATTTGTTGATCCAACTCCTACTAAATTAACTTTAATTATTTCATCCTCAATTTTAAGCAGTGATTTACCTAAAATTTCTGATACATCGTTTAAAAGTATGACATTATTAGATGCCCCAAGTGCGGTTGATAAACCTACAGATATCACGGTTGTAATACCCACAGGACTTTGAATTACATTATCAATAGTAATTAAAGATCTTATCGTTGCATCTTCTGAGGGAACTGAGAAGAAACTAGTACTACCAATACCAATTACATTAGTAAATGAAACAGCAGATCCTGCAATCGCAAGACTAGCAGCAATCGCCACTTGAATAGTATTGGAATCTACTTTCATTGCAAAAATTTCTGATGGCAATAAAGTTGTTGCAGCGACACCAGCATTAGTGTCTGATGTCTGTGCAATTCCAATGGGTGATTTTCCAGTTTCGGGTTTGTATATTAATCTTTCACCTGTATTGAAATTATGTTCATTAATAGTTATTAAATGATCTGATGTGTTTATACCAGAAGGATTAAATTCTTTATGAAATAAAGGACTTCCCTGAGAAAATAAATTAAAACTAGTCGTTCCTATAACTCCACCACCAGTAGAAGTTACAATTCCAGTAAATTGTGAACTTATATCATCAATTAAAACAACTTTATTTGTTTGTGATTCATTATAATCAGTTATAATTTTTGAATTAAATACAACTAATTTTGATAAATTTTCATCTTCAGTATCTTCACTAACCATGTCATAGAAAAATCTTTCATGAACTGATGATTCTTGTTCAATATCAACATTTAAATCTATATCAGATTCTGAAGTGGGTTTTAAATTTGATTGTGATGTAGTTCCGATACCTAAATTACAAAAATTCTTAAATCCTGAGACATGAGATAAACTATCAATAGCATCTTTCCAAATAGTAAATGGAACAGCACCTTTTACTGAATATGAGAATCTCTGATAATAATCATTATCATGTATTCTCTGTGTTTCTAAATTAAGTTTACCTGTATCATCTTTCCAACCATTTAAATTGGTAGCTGTACTATCTACATTTAAATCAAAATTAAATTTAAATTGTCTGGTTACTGTTCCTTTATTGTTACTCACTTCTCCAACAACAATTTGATCAGGTTCAAATTCTGCAGTCGTATCAAATACTTTTAATGATTCAGATAACTGATTCCAACCATTTTTAGCTACAGTTCCCGAAACATTTTTTCCAACAACCTTAACCACTTCATCATCAATAAAACTAGTTCTTTTAAATATTGGTGTAAATATTGCTAAATCATCTTTTTTTATAACTCTACCAAAATTATTTTCTTCTTGGTATAGACCTCCAGTTGTTCCAAGACCAACTATTGAATAACTAACTTTTTCAGCCCCACCTGTGGTATCTATTCCAGTAACAGTAAAATATTTGTAATCGTAATCACTTGAATTGTATCCATCAGCTTCATTTGTAATTTTAATATTTTCAACAAATATTTCATCACCTACTTTAAAGGGAAAACTACCAGAATTGTTATAAAAACCACTATTAGATCCAGATCCCACCTCTGGATTTGGTGCTCTTAATTCTAAAGTAACTGTTTTATTACCATCCGTTGATGCTCCTTTAACGACTATTCCATTTGAATTTACAACTGGTATTACTCTAAGATCTTCAGACAATCCAGTGTCATTTGTCAAAATTTTAACATCTTCAACTGTTGATCCATTTAAAGAAGTTTGAGCAACTATTAATGGTTTACCTATAGCTAACACATTAGGTGGACTTGTATAATTTTTACCACCTGAACTTATTCCGATACTTTCAAGAGTCAAAGTGTTTTTTAATTTTAAAATTACATTACTATCTGCTTTTGGTTTTAAAGTATTATCTGGTGAAAATTCTAATCCTTGATTTAATACTTGAGTATTATCAATTCTTCCAATATCATCAGATTCTACTGATAGAACAGCATTTACTCCAGATGTGGTTTCTATAGATGTTATAATGGGTAATTGGTCAACATTAATTCCATCACTTAAGACTTTTATTGAGTGAACTCCACCAATTTCTCCAGTTGAATTTGTGGAATAAAATGCAGATGAAAATCCTAAAGAAGTATATGAATCCACTTCAGCAACATTTTCTAAATTAAAATTAAATCCAGTGCCAGTACCAGCGATTCCTGTAACTGTATATTCTTTATTATTAAAGAGTGAATCTATTACTTCTATCTTGGAATAGTCAATTACTCTCTCATCAACTGGTAAAAATATAGTTTTACTATAATTGTCTTTTTTACCTTGAATTCTATAGAAAAACTCACTTAACATGGAATCTCCAGTTAAAATTTGAATATTACCAGTTCCTTTAGTAATTAAATTTGTGTTATATTTTGATTTAAAGTTTTTATCAACATAAAAATCTATGTCAAAATCATTCAAACTTGAATCTGATGTTACAAAATTAATTGTATTATTCTTATAAAAAGTTAATTTTGGATTTATCTTTGATATTTGATGATCTTGTCCTCCAGTTGATCCAATACTTATATAATTAATTGGGAATATTGATGCATCATATGAATTTTCTGCTAACCTGATGGTGTTTATCGAATCCCTGATAACATAATAAACTCCATTATCGACTAATGGAGAAGCTGGAGTTGATGCATTATAAACTATTAAATCACCTGTTTGAAAATCATGATTATTAATTGTTATTGTAGAATTAGCTGTATTACCTATCGAAATTGCTGTATCTATAAAAGATAAAGGATTTACAACTAATTTTCCGATTGCCGAATTGTATCTAAAGTCAAAAGTTTGAGTTTTATTTGAAGTGATGTGAAGTTTAAATTTATCATTTACTGATAATCCATGTTGATTCCCTATAGTTGTCCCGATTCCAGCAACAGTTACTGTTCCATCTACTTTTCTTAAAAAACCAGTGACATTATCAACAATTTTTTCAATTTTATGGTCATCTCCAAATTCTTCACGAATATCAACAACAACGTCTTTAAAAAATACTTTATTATTTTTAAATGACGACTTTTCAGTGGATAAACCAATAAAATCATCACTTATTTTAGAACAATAAAGTTTATCAAAATCTGATAAGTCAAAATCATTTGCTAAAGTGACATCTTTTGTTGCTGTGATAGTTGATCCTGTTGAAACCAACTTAACTTCATCACCATCTTTAAAATCATGATTTGGTAAGTATATTGCCTTTGCTGGAATTGACTTATAAATTGTTCCTATACCTGTATTATTACCGACACGTCCAACAGCAACGTTTGATACTGTAGTTCCAACACCAACTGATGCAACTCCCTCAAAATAACTTACTGCAGGTAATTCTATATTTTTATTTTTTATATTTTTAGGAACAGAATATGTAAATTCTGTTTCAGATCTTGAAACTATTGTTCCTGCACTGTGAGTTGTTGCTGTAGTAGAATTATGTTCTCTTCTAACTCTATATCTATTATTTACATCATCAAATCCTAATATGAGAAATTGTTCGGATCCTATTTTAACAACATCATCTACCGCAAATTTTCGAGAAGCAGTTGAATCAGAAAAAGTGACAAAAGTTGTAATTCCAGTTGCGTTTAAATTAGGAATACTTGTAGATAATCCAGAACTAACTGTTGTGACACCAATTATTTTAACACCTTCAATATTTTTGTAAATTGTCGATGATATACCTGTAATTTCAACAATATCTCCACTATTAAGACCATGTGGGATAGTTGATATTCCTGTAACTTTTCCGTCTATTATAGTAAATTTAAGATTATTAATTATAGTATTAGTTGTTCCTACTGAAACTATTTGTTTTCCTATGACCTCATTTACTTCAGCTGAAATAGTAGGATCATTGAAATTTAAGGTATCTTTTACTTTATAACCTGATCCAGGTTCCTCTACTTTAATACCTGTTATTGTTGATGATCTAATTGCATTAACTTTAATTTCTGCTTTTGAATCTAAAGGGTCTTGAAGCAAAGGATATTTTTTAAACTGATCATTTAAACCTAAATGTGTAACAGTTCTTTTATAATCACCACTATTTAAATTTTCATCTGTTTGTTTACTTACTGCCAAATAGTTAAATGAGTCAGTTAAATCACGGTGTGAAAATGTAATATAGGGGAATGATGGGTTTTTAGTAGACTTATCTATTGTTGAAAAATAAGCATAAGTGCCTTCAGGAAAATCAGAGTTAATAACAAATTTTCCATTATTTACGTCTAAGTCACCACTTTCATCAAAATTATAATCTTTTATAAAGAATCCATTTTCATAACCAGGTGGTCTATATTTTCTACTAATTAAATCTAGTCTTTCACTTTCTAAGTTAAGTTTATATCCAGATTCCATAAAAGTAAGTCCAATTCCTGTTCTATTTCCAACTGGGCCATAAATTGGATTACCATCATAAGACCAACCAACAATCTTTGAATGGTTATCGGTAGATTCTGTTGAACCTTCAATATTATCTCCAAGTAAACGACGATATTTTTTAACTGGATAAAATGAGCAAATTTTATTGCCTGTATCTCCTCTTAATTGAAGAAGTTGACTGTTATTATTTGTTAATGCATAACTATATCTTTTTACTGAGTCTATTTGCCAATCATATATTTGAGCATTAACAATAGCACCAGAACCAGAAGGAAGTATTTTTATCGAAGTATTATTTGGATCATAACCCGATCCACCTTCAACAACAATAACATCTGTAATTTTTCCATCTGAAACCACAGATTTTAATTCAGCAAATTGTCCAATAGTTCCAGATGTACCACCTATTCCAATAACTTCAAGATTTGGTGGTGTTGTAAAATTAGTTCCACCATCTACAATTTCAATATCATTAATTTTACCATCAATAATAATTGGACGTAAAGATGCATTTTCGTCTCCAGTTAGTAATTTTACTTGAGGTGAACGTATGTAATTAATAATATCTGTTACGCCATATCCAACTCCACCATCTGTGATAAAAATACTTTTTAATTTTCCCTTAACTACTGGTGTAGCTGACGCTTTATAATAATCAGGGACTATATCTGTTTTTCCAACCGATACTGTTCCATTGATTTTAAGATTTATGTCAGGATATTTAAAAGTATGTGTACCAACACCGACACTGTTTAAATTTGTATATATTTTTCTTTCATAATCTTCAATATTATTTTCAATTAATTCAACTTTAAAATCAGTGATGTTAGCTGTAGCATTACTTCCATCAACCGCATCAACGTACAAGAGGAAAAATTCATTATTTTCACTAGTAGCGATAAATTCTCCAGTGAGAACTCCAATTCCACCATCCCAATCCAAAAACCTAGTTGAACCACCAGTGTCATGGGTAACTCTAGGTTTTCTTGCTCCACCATCAAAATTAATCTGAAAATCAGTGTGTAATGAAATTCTATATTTTTCACCACTTCTTAAATTTTTTAAATTAAGTTTAACAAAACCAGCATCACTAGTATGATCATCCACCTGTTGCCATGAAGTAGCACCATCCACATAAGTATGTGAAACTAATCTTTCTGTATTATGAAAAGTAAATCCTACTGCATAATTAGTATCTTCATCAGGCCCTTTATCGGAAAGTTTAAATTTGTCATTAGATATTTTAGTAACTTTGTATTGAGTTATTGTGTTTAATCCTACAATTCTATTTGAAAATCCTTCACACATATATTCTACAATATCACCACTTTTAAAATCGTGATTCTGAGCATAGATATAATTATTTTCTGTGTTTATTCCAGTGACTATTTCTGTAGGAGAACGCAATGTTTCCAATCTTCCTCCTGTTATACCTTTCCTTTCACTTGTTGCAACGTAGTCTGTAGTTAATAATTCTGGAAAAGAATTACTTCTTACAGAAATTTGATGTTTGTCATATCCTGATCCAGAGTCATTAACAATAATTCTATCAATAATTTTTCTTATTTTTTTGGATCTAAATGTATGAGTTTGAGTACCATTATTAGTAATTGGTATTAATTTTGTTTTATTTTTTGCTCTTTTTTCAGTTACTGCTAATTTAAAGTAATTTTCATCAATTTTTGCAATAAAATAACTCGTATTGGATAATAACCTATCTGTTACAAAACCAACATTACCAGCAGTACCTGCAATTCCAATTGGATCCCCAGAAGATACATATATAACCTCTTCACCATCAGAAAATTTGTGTGGATAATCATTGGAACCAATTCTATCATTTGTGGCATCCACATTAGATTCATCAAATATGTTACTATGAGTAAATCCTCTCATTTTTGCTTCACAAATAGCCCCACTTCCATTACCTCCCACTAAACTCACAGATGGAGTAGTTAAGTAATCAAATCCTGATTTATCTAAAACTACTTCTGTTAAAGATCCACTAAAATTTGCATTTGCTATACATCCACTTCCATTTTCATCTGATACTGATAATAAGGGAGGTTCAATAACATTATAATTATCTCCAGAATTTAAAATCTCAATGGTTTTAATTTTTCCATAATAAACAATATCATCATCTATAGGAGAATGGTATTCAACACCATTTAAAGATAAACCTATTGGCCCAGAAACATTATAATTATCATTTTTTATTTTTGGAGTTCTGTATATTCTTTTAAAATTATTTTGATTTTTTAATTCTTCTCCAGCATATAGATCTGCAGGAGTAATTGAAGGAATAGAATTAGAAAGTAAACTATTTTCCGTAATATCTAATGATTCAAAGATATTTTGACTTAAATTTGGGCTACTTATAGATAATTTAATTTTATTATCATCAACATTTTTTACGTAATAATAACCGCTTAAATTTGATCCTTTAAGCGAAGTTGAAGTTAATCCAACGTAAACTTTTTCTCCATTTAAAAAATTATGATTAGGCACATTAAATTCTGATGCGATTCCCACACCTACAAGAGATTTTGATCTGTTTGTAGTATTTGTATTAAATGAAGGATATCCAGAAAAAGCAACATAGGTATTATTTTCAGTATCTACAAAAGAATTTTGTATATTAGATAAAAGAGATGTAATTCCAAAGTTTGAAGAGGCATAATTTAATCTTTTTTTAATTATATAATCACCAAATACACTTGCACCATCTTCACACTGAAACTGTTTAGGAGTATTAACTGCTGTTACTGTTTTATTTTCTAAAACTGTAGATCCAGTATTTTTAAAAATAACATCAACTCTATCACCAACTTTTAGAAAATGCTCTGATAAAGTATTAAATGTTTTATTATCAGTTCCTACTGGGTGTTGAATAACATCAATGTATGATATGTTATTATAAAACCAAGTATTAAGTCGATTATCGTCTACTGAATATTTTTCACCCAAATGCTTAACTCTAATTAATTCATCAATATCAAAATATTTTGAAACATTAACATTATCTGCAGTTCCTACAATTGATCCAACTATTCTCATTTGACAAACTTTAGTTAAATCAATATCTTCATATCCATAAACAAAATTAGAATCAATTATTGGATCCGATTCTACAAAAAGTTTAGAAATACTTGTATTTCCCTCATCTACATTACGACATCCAAAAAACTGATTACTAGATTTTGACGTATATTCTGCTAAAATATAGTTGTTATCAGCATTTAAATAGTAAAAATTGCCAGTTTCTCCAAATCCAATTGTAGAATCTACAGTGATGACCTCATTTGATCCTGATAAAACATCTACTACTTTTGTTTTTGTTGAAACTTTAAATTTATCTTTTATTGTTCCTTTTGAAAAAGATATTTGGTGATATACTTTGTTTCCTAGAAACTTAATGTTAACGTTAGAAACCGTTCCACTAGCAGTTGGATTTGTAAATGAATTTTGATATATTTTTACTCCCACTAAATTTAATGGATTTCCAGAAATAGATTCAACAACAATATCATCAGTAATACTCCAATCAGCTTCTGAAGGAATTATTGTTTGATCGAAAGGTTTTATAATATCAACCTCTTCTCCATACAATACTTGAAAAAGAATTTTTAAAGCAGTGTCAGTTCCTTTTGAAACATAAAAATCTCTTGCTCTAGTTAAAATATTTTCTACATTCATTCCATACCCAAAACTTCTTCCCTCTAAACCAGGTACAAAATTACGTCTAAATTTTTTATAAAATTCATTTACAAAAAGAAAACTTAAATTTACTACTTGTGAGTTTACTGAATGAACAGATGCATTTGTATCACTAAATGTTAAAAATTCTGGATTACTACTACTTTTAATTTCTGATATACCACTGAACCCACGAACACATCCTGTAAATGTAAAACTTTCTCTTGTGAATGTAAATGAACCCTTTATAGGGTTATCTTTTCTATAATCAACCTCTAATTTGGTGGTTGCAATTCCAGATATTGGTCTATCAACTGTTATTGAGCCAACACCGACACTAGAAACTCTCGTTCCAGGTATAACTACAATATTATCGCCTCTATCGCTGGTTTGAACTGAATTTAGAGTTACAAAATCATCAATAGCAATATTATTTGTTGTAATACCACTTATAGTAGTAACATAATTAACAACTTTACCGTCACTAGTATCACCGTAAGAGGTAACATCGTAATCATCGATATCACCAATTGTTGTTTCAATATTTGGTATATTTCTCCTTTTTCCAGTATAAGTAATAATCTCATCATCAATTTTTAAAAGTCCATATGTATCTGGAAATCCTTCAGCTCGATTTACAGTTATTTCATCATCGTATGCATAAATAAGTGACGATAAAATTACTGGTGCCACAGGAGTTAAACTACCTGGTTCATTAACTGTTTGTTTTTCAACTAAAGAAATGTTAGAAACAGTTTCTATCTTTTTAAAAGATGAAATATTATCAGATAAGTAAATTGACCCATATTCACGTTCCTGAGACTCATAATACTGAGTCAAAAATTCCTTAAAAAGAGGATTATCAGATTTTATAAAATCTGGTATTTGACTACCTAAAATATTAGAAATTTTTACTTTTTTATCAGACATCTGTTATCTTGTATATTTTTTATTGCTAATAAAACTGGATGGTGGTACATAATTAGTTCCAGATATATTTGATCCAGAAACAAGAACATCTTCCAGTAAATTTAATGTGCTATTTCCTGTAGTATCTAGCACTATATAAAGATTCTCTTTTGCAACGATATCATTAGATTCTGGAATAGCTTCAATTTCAACTCTATTAGAAAGGGTTGTTGATGTAATTGTTAATGGAAATAATATTATCTCACCTTTTATATAATCAACAGTTCCTGCATTATTGTTAACATATGTTATAGCACCGTCAACAAAAGTAAAAAATTTAATGATTCCTGATGATTGATCATCATTTGGAAAGTCTGTCAAATATAAATCACCATCAACCCCGTCTATTCTAAATGCAGATGAGCGAATGTTGAATCCTTCTAAATCCATATGAAATTTATTTCCATAGCAAATTTCATATGTTGCAATTTGATTTATTAAAGGAGTTAAATTTCTTCTCATTATAAGAGTTGTAATGTTTGAAGTAATTCCAGTATCAACTTTATCAATTTGAGAAACTAATTTACTATACTTCAATCTTCCACCAAAAGAATTAATATCAGCTGATTTTGCGTATCTTTCAATTTCTGATATTATTCTAGACTGTAAATTCAATTTATCACTTACAAATCCAGCATCATAAGATACAGTTGAATTAAATTCCACATACAGATATTTCAAATCAAGAAATTCTTGTTTAATTCCAGCTACTGTATACTTTTTCAAATCATTTTTAATTAAATCTTTAGTTATATCTGATATGAATTCACCATATTTTGGTTTTACAGTGATAAAAACTTTTCCATACTCTGGTGGATCAAGTTCCTCTCCACCATAAGCACTAACAGAGTCAATATTTGGATACAAAAAAGGTATTAAACTCTTGTAGTCATTTGGTGTAACTGCTCTGTATTGGGACGCATAGACCCTTGGAGCGAGGTATTTAATATTATCCACAGATTCTATTGAATCTCCATTTTCAGACCTCTGTATGGTCGTTATGAGCGATATACCACTTGTAATTGCAATGCCATTATTATCTGTTAATTTTCCAGAAAAATTAAAATTTGCAGCACCATTTCCATCTGTTCCACTTGTGGTTATGTAAGAAATATCAATTTCAGACCCATTTGATGGTTTTTTACCTAAAATACCATCTCCAAAAAGAATTTGATATTTTTCATCGTTAATTTCTTGAACTAAAAACAATCTAGATTCTGAATTTACTTCAAAAATGTTTGTATATGCGTTATAAGTCTCATTTTTCCCTCTATCAATGACATTTACACGAATAGATGAGGTATCAATATTAGAATTTGGTAAAATAAATCTTTGATTTGTCTGAGAACTATCAACCACTTCAGATTTTGTTAAGAAAGTCCCCTCGTAAATAGAAATATTTTCAAAATTAGCAATTCCATTACTATTCACATTAGTTGTAATATCATCTGGAATGGAAAATACGTAATTACCTCCTCTAACTGCTCCTAATGCAACAACACCCTTATTTAATTTTACTGTTGATACAATTTGATTTGTTCCATCTATATTGGTAAGATTATTAACATTGACACTAAAACTAATGATTGCAGTTGCTGATTTGCTTGATCTAGGTACATAACCAATATTTCTTGCTAATGAAACAACATTTTCACGTATGGTAGCACTATCAATGAAAGATTCATTAACAGCCATACTTGTATTATATGAATTAATATACGTATTATAAGCTAAAGTATCGATTAAAATAGAAAAATTAGAACCTTCAAAGTCAAAATCTGTAAAATTTGAGTTTGATCTCAAATAATCTTTGATTTGTGCTCGTATAGTGTTAAAATCGAGGTTAGTAAACTGTGTAAATGACATTATATCCTAGTCGGTTGAAGTAAAAATTCGATATTTTGTGTCGGAA